>Ga0129313_1000023_pt1 | contig 174853 bp, 153 predicted proteins | sample O1105metagenome_FD_94436 | JGI IMG/M metagenome (GOLD analysis project Ga0129313, IMG submission 94436) | Orangutan group fecal microbial communities from fecal samples from Wisconsin, USA - O1105 metagenome | ecosystem: Host-associated > Mammals > Digestive system > Large intestine > Fecal... | reverse complement strand
CCTGCCTGCATAAAGAATACGAGAGCAGCGCCTATAAGGAACCATACGCCAAAGACTATACCGTTTGTCTCGTCCATGGCTTGTTGTAAAATTGTCTGAGAGTCCATAGAAATACCTCCTTGATAAATTACAGCATAAAATTTAAAAGGGGCATATGACATACTGATAGCTCAGTACATCATACACCCCTTTGTGTATGGAATTAGCGCTATAAACCAAAAAAAGAGAACTGCAGACTTGTGATCCGCAGCTCCCTTGCTGTTTACAATGCCATTATAGTCCCGCGGAAGTGATTTGTCAATACCCTTTTTTTAACTTTGTTAGAATTACATATATTTTTGCGGTTTAAACACCAAAAGAACTGGCTTATATACAGTTTCGCTTCTAATCAATAAGGTCATTCTGAAAACGTGACAAATGCTCAAAAGGCAAAATTTATCTGCCGCGGAACAGTCCGCAGCCGTCATTTATGAGCTGATTATTTATGGCGCTGAACATATTTACATCTGAATCTGCAAGCTCAGGCTCCTGTAATTTTGTAAGATGTTCATAGGCTTCATCAAAATAAATTAACTCGCCCATAACACGAACAGTCAGATTTGTCAAGCAAATAATAATGCTTGACAAAAAGTCCTGAATAGTGTATAATTATCATGTTAAGCAAAGGAGCTGTTTTTCAGCTCCTTTTTGTCTTTTTTTGAGGTAGATATGAAGGGCGTTTCTGCTGATATATTGCTTGAAAAGCCCGAAATACCGCGCCGATATCGTATATTAAACAGGAGAAAAACTATGAAAAAAACACCTTTTATAACAAAAGAACAGGCAGAGGAGATAGCTAAGATTTTTCCGACACCTTTCCATATCTATGACGAAAAAGGTATCAGAGAGAATGCACGTCTTGTTAAAAAGGCTTTTGCATGGAATAAGGGATTCAAGGAATATTTTGCTGTAAAGGCGAATCCGAACCCGTTTATTCTCAAGATATTGCAGGAAGAAGGCTGCGGTGTTGACTGTTCCTCCCTCACCGAGCTTGAACTGTCAGACGCCTGTGGATTTTCAGGCAGTGACATTATGTTTTCGTCAAATGTTACGCCTGCGGCAGATTATGAACTTGCATACAAGCTCGGAGCATATTTAAATCTTGACGATATCACTCACATTGATTATCTTGAAAAGCTGACAGGTATCCCCGAGACTATATGCTGCCGTTTCAATGCAGGCGGTAACTTTACCATTTCAACTTTTGTCATGGACAAGCCTCAGGACGCAAAATACGGTTTTACCCGCGAGCAGATGTTTGAAGGCTTCAGACTTCTTATGCAGAAGGGTGCAAAGCATTTCGGGATCCATGCATTTCTTGCTTCCAATACCGTAACAAATGACTACTATCCGACGCTTGCAAAGCAGATGTTCCAGCTTGCAGCCGATCTTAAAAAAGAAACAGGCGCTGATATAAAGTTCATCAATCTTTCAGGCGGCGTAGGAGTAGCATACAGACCTGAACAGACGCCTAATGATATTATTGCCATAGGAGAAGGAGTTCGCAAGGTCTTTGAGGAGATACTTGTTCCTGCAGATCTCGGTGACGTTGCTATATTTACAGAAATGGGAAGATTTATGCTTGCGCCTTATGGAGCGCTTGTGACCCGTGTACTGCATAAAAAGCACATCTATAAAGAATATGTCGGCTGCGACGCCTGCGCTGCAAATCTTATGCGTCCCGCAATGTACGGAGCGTACCACCATATCACCGTACTCGGAAAAGAGGACGAACCGTGTACCTATAAATGCGACGTAACAGGAGGACTGTGCGAGAACAACGATAAATTTGCAATTGACCGTATGCTTCCGCCTGTCGATATCGGCGACCTGATATATATCCACGATTCAGGAGCTCACGGCTTCTCAATGGGATATAATTACAATGGCAAGCTGCGCTCCGCCGAGCTTCTTTTCTGCGAAGACGGCAGTGTAAAAATGATACGCCGTGCAGAAACGCCTGCCGACTATTTTGCAACATTCGACTTTTGCAATATTCTTGATAAGTATCTTAAACCGTAATAATAAACAGCCTTCTGTGCTTATCCAATGCACGGAAGGCTGTTTTTTCTTAACTTGCTATTGAACTGCCGAAAACGAATGATATATCGGCAGTTCAAATAAGCGAAACGATGACTTCGGCAAATTCAAGCTCACAGCAATGTATTTTCCGACGTTTTTACTCATAATCGACCACATTCACCCACGAAAGGAGAATGTCTTTTTCCTTGTCCTTTTTCTTAACAGACTGCGAAGCTGCGACTATGGGCATCCACGACTGAACATATTTCTTTGCAGTTGCGCTCTTTTTGCAGAAAAGGTCGAGGTACTTATCCGCGCCTGCGATATTTCCCTCAAGGCAGAAGGTGAGATAGGTCCTTGCCGCGTCTGCTGAAGCATTGCCCTGAGTAGCATGAGCCCAGTCGAGGATATATGGCTTGTTATCGGGAGTTATGATTATATTTGAGGGAGTATAGTCGCCGTGGCAGAGCTTGTTGTGCTTCTTCATGCCGTCAAGACGGGTGTGGAGGTCGTATTTTGTGGTCTCGTCAAGGTCGGTAAGGTCTATCTTGCGGTTCATTTTGTCTTTCAGACGGCTTAAAAGCGGACAATTTCTGGACTGGATATCAAGCTGTATATCCACGAACATTTCCATATATTCATCGTATTTTTTAGGATTTGCCGCAATAAGGTCCGAGAGCCTTTCTCCCTCGATAAACTGCGAAACTATAGCCCACTTTCCGTCGATTCTTGTGACCTCGAAAAGCTCGGGGACGTTCAGTCCCGTTTCCTCAACTCTCGCATGGTTGAGAGCTTCGTTGAGAACGTCTGACTTTGAAAATACCTCGTCAAACAGCTTTATGCACTTGTTTCCGTCACGGAATATCTTCTTGTTTATTCTTTCTGAGATACAATTATCAAGTTTCATAGCATAGTCTCCTTTCAAGCCTTTGGATACTCTTTTTCAGTGAATGTTCTACCGTAATAAGCGTTGAGGTATATCTGCTTTATCTCGCTGAGAAGCGGATAACGGGGATTTGCACCTGTGCACTGGTCATCGAATGCGTTTTCTGTCATTTCGTCGAGAGTAGCCATGAAATCCTTTTCGGAAACGCCGTAGTCTGCGATAGTATCCTTTATGCCTATCTTATGGCGGAGCTCTCTTATAGCGGCAATAAGCTTTTCCAGCTTGTCCTTTGAAGTCTTTCCGCCAAGTCCCAGATAGTCCGCGACTTCTGCATAGCGTTCAAGAGTATGAGGGTGGTCGTACTGAGGGAAAGTACCCATTTTTGCAGGAGTTTCCGCCGCGTTGAAGCGCAGTACATCTTCAATTAAAAGGGCATTTGCGATACCGTGGGGGATATGGTGGTAAGCTCCCAGCTTATGTGCAAGGGAGTGGCTGACGCCGAGAAATGCGTTTGCAAAAGCCATACCAGCCATTGTTGCGGCATTAGCCATTTTTTCTCTTGCTTCGGGATCGTTGGGACCGTTGTCATAGGCGCGTGGGAGGTACTCAAATATTATTTTCAGAGCCTTTAGTGCAAGTCCGTCTGTGAAGTCCGTCGCCATTACGGAGGCGTATGCTTCGAGAGCGTGAGTTACCGCGTCTATACCCGAAGCAGAGGTAAGTCCCTTAGGAGCGCTCATGTGGAGGTCGGTGTCGATTATTGCCATATTCGGCAGGAGCTCATAATCAGCAAGAGGATATTTTACGCCTGTGCTCTCGTCGGTGATAACTGCGAAAGGAGTTACTTCCGAGCCTGTTCCCGCAGATGTGGGGATAGAAACAAAGTAAGCCTTTTCGCCCATTTTCGGGAAAGTGTAAACTCTCTTGCGTATATCCATGAAGCGCATTGCCATATCCGCAAAATCAGCCTCGGGGTGTTCATAGAGTACCCACATTATCTTTGCGGCGTCCATTGCAGAACCGCCGCCCACTGCGATGATAACATCGGGCTTGAATACCGATATCTGCGCCGCGCCCTCCTTAGCGCAGGCAAGAGTCGGATCGGGAGCTACATCAAAGAACGAAGAGTGCTGTATGCCAAGCTCGTCAAGCTTGTCTGTTATGGGCTTTGTGAAGCCGTTTTCGTAGAGGAACTTATCCGTTACTATGAAAGCACGCTTCTTGTCCATAATGGTTTTCAGCTCGTCAAGTGCTGTAGGCAGGCAGCCGCGCTTCATGTATATCTTTTCGGGAGCTCTGAACCAAAGCATATTCTCTCTCCTTTCGGCAACAGTTTTGATGTTCAGCAGATGCTTTACTCCGACGTTTTCGCTTACGGAATTTCCTCCCCATGAGCCGCAGCCGAGGGTAAGGGACGGAGTGAGTCTGAAGTTGTAGATGTCGCCTATACCCCCTTGGGATGAAGGAGTATTTACAAGTATACGGCAGGTCTTCATTCGGCTGCGGAATTCTTCGAGCTTGTCCTGCTGTGTGATAGTGTCAAGATAAATTGATGAGGTGTGACCGTAGCCGCCGTCGGCAATGAGCTTTTCGGCTTTATTGAATGCGTCGTGTATATCCTCCGCCTTGTACATTGCAAGAACAGGTGAGAGCTTCTCGTGAGCGAATTCCTCGGAAAGCTCTGTGCCGACCGTTTCACCGATGAGAATTTTTGTACCTTCGGGAACTTTAACTCCTGCAAGCTCTGCTATTTTGCAGGCGCTTTGTCCGGCTATCTTAGCGTTGAGAGCTCCGTTTATAAGGATAGTCTTACCGACTTTTTCCTTTTCGGCTTTTGTAAGGAAATAGCAGCCCCTTGCGGCAAATTCAGCCTTGACTTTATTGTAGATATTCTTGTGCACGATAGTCGACTGCTCAGAAGCACATATCATACCGTTATCGAAAGTTTTTGAGTGGATAATTGAGTTTACCGCAAGTATGATATCCGCGGATTCGTCGATGATAGCAGGAGTGTTTCCTGCACCTACGCCCACTGCAGGCTTGCCGCTTGAATAAGCAGCCTTTACCATTCCGGGACCGCCTGTTGCGAGGATAATATCAGCCTCCGCCATAACAAGATTGGTCATTTCAAGGCTTGGAACGTCTATCCATGAGATTATTCCCTCGGGAGCTCCTGCCGCAACAGCAGCTTCAAGAACGATCTTAGCAGCCTCGATAGTGGACTTTTTTGCTCTCGGGTGAGGGCTGATTATAATTCCGTTTCTTGTCTTTAATGCAATAAGAGACTTGAAGATAGCTGTAGAAGTGGGATTTGTAGTGGGGATAACAGCTGCTATTACGCCTATTGGCTCAGCTATCTTTATTATTCCTGCTGACTTGTCTTCCTCAACAATACCGCAGGTTTTTACGTTTCTGTAGGCGTTATAGATATACTCGGACGCATAATGATTTTTGATGACCTTGTCCTCGACAATGCCCATGCCTGTTTCTTCCACTGCAAGCTTTGCAAGGGGTATCCTGTTTTTATTTGCCGCTGTTGCAGCTGCAAGGAATATCTTATCCACCTGTTCCTGTGTGAATGACGCAAACTGCTTTTGCGCCTGCCTTACTTTTTCGATTGCTTTTTCAAGCTTTTCCGTGCTGTCAACTATTTCATAATTCTTTTTATTCATATTTACCTCCGTCTTGATTATTATTACCACAGATGTGAATGGAATGTACGCGGAATAACATTGTCATTCCTCTGCTTGTTATTTTTTTATCAATGTTATGATATCACATTGATAAAGTTTTGTCAATATCTGTTAGATTAGGATAACGAAATGCAAATCATAATTATAGTCTTTCCCGTTACTCGTTTTATTATTCTGAATCGGACGCTTTTTATGTAACAGGGTGGCGATATCCATAATATGAAATAGAGAAAATCGGCGGTATATAGCCGCCGATCTCTCTTATCTATCGTGGATAACAAAATTATAGGAGTTGTCTTACAGTTTCCAGCTCACAGCCTTTTTCCTGTCCTCAACAAATGTGCGGTAAATACCGTTCTGCTGCATAAGCTCTGCGTGTTTGCCCTGCTGAACAATTCTTCCGTCGTCGATTACGACTATCTGGTCTGCGTGTTCAACTGTTTTCAGCCTGTGAGCTATCATGATTATGGTCTTTTCCTTGGTAAGCTCCTCGACAGCCGTTGTCAGTTCAGCTTCGTTTTCGGGATCCACATTTGCAGTTGCTTCGTCGAGAATAATAACGGGTGAGTCCTTCATTATGGCTCTTGCAATGGAAATACGCTGTTTTTCGCCGCCTGAAAGGCTTGCTCCGCCCTCGCCGATAACGGTATCATAGCCCTCGGGCAGACTCATTATAAAGTTGTGGCAGCGAGCCTTTTTGGCAGCTTCAATGACCTTTTCCATAGGAGCGTCAGGCTCTCCGAAGCGGATATTGTTTGCAATGGTGTCCTCGAAGAGATAAACTCTCTGGAACACAAAGCTGAAATTCCTCATAAGACTGTCGAAGCTGTAGTCCTTGACATTTTTGCCGCCGAGGAAGACCTCGCCGCCTTGTACGTCCCAGAAACGCGCCATGAGATTGGTGAGGGTGGTCTTTCCGCCGCCTGAAGGACCTACAATTGCAGTAGTAGTCCTTTCGGGAATTTTCAGGTCTACGCCGTTGATTATAGTTTTGTTTTCATATGCGAAGGTAACGTTTTTCAGCTCGATATCGTGGCTTGCAGGCGTGATATCGTCTCCGTTTATGTCCATTTCGGGAATGGGGAGTATCTCGCTTGCCTGCTCGACGCAGACAGCAACACTGCGTATAAGTGCGGAAAATCCTGCCATAATGTCAAGACTTTCATATATCATGAATGAGCTTATCATCATCATGATACAGTAGAGCAGGGACATACTGCCGTTTATGTAGAAATACACGGATAAAGCGCACATCAGAACGCCCGTCAGCTTTGTGACTATCTCCTGTAAAGTGATATACGGGATAACGTCGAATTCAAGGTGAGTATCGCCGTTCTGCTTTGCCTTTATGGCTTTTTCAAGCTTTTTTGCACGGCTGCTAACAAGGTTGTAATTCTTTACCTCGGCTATGCCCTGAATGAACTCGATAACAGCGGCTACAAGATCTCTGTTGGCTTTCTGCTGTATAGGAGCGCCCTTGCGCGTTTTTTTCTGCATAGCTGCATTTATCATAGCATAAACAGCGACGCCTGCTGTGAGGAGAAGTCCTATGCGCCAGTCAAAAATGTACACGAAAACTGTGATGACAAAAGTAGTAAGTATTCCCTGTGTAGTGAGCATGACCACTCTTGTTGCAACGTCCGCAAGATTTTCCATTGTGTTGGTCGTAACGCTGGTGATATGTCCGAGACTGTTGTCGTTGAAATAGCCCATAGGCAGATAGCGCAGGTGCTCCGCGATTTCGATTCTCTTGTGGGAGCAGGAATTGTAGCCTGCCTCTGTCTGGAGCATGGTAGTTTTCAGATTGATAAGAAGCTGTCCAAGCACCGAAGCCGCAAGTATGGCAATGGCTGCCCATATATGCTTATCTGACATATTGTCATCGAGTATGCCCATGATAACAACGCCTATCGCCGAAATTCGCAGAGCCGCGAATATCGCTCTTACAACTCCGAGACCGATTGCAGTGTACAGCTTTTTTCTGTCCTCAACGTTGCAGAAATCAAAGAATCTTTTGAGTGTAGTAAACATTATGCTCCCTCCCTTACTGCCATGTGAGCGTTCCACATCTGCGTGTACAGCGGAGATTTTTTGAGAAGCTCCTGCTGTGTTCCCACAGCTTCCACCTTGCCGTCGTTTATCAGTATTATCTGGTCGGCAGAAGCGATAGTTGACAGTCTGTGCGCGATAACGAGCAGAGTTTTTCCCTGTACCAGCTTCGCAACGGAGGACTGCACAAGAGCCTCGTTTTCGGGATCAGTGTAAGCAGTTGCTTCGTCAAGGATAACGACAGGAGCGTTTTTCAGCATGGCTCTTGCAATGGAGATACGCTGCCTTTCGCCGCCCGAAAGATGTCCGCCTGCACCACCGACAACTGTATTATAGCCGTGTTCGAGCTGCATGATAAAGTCGTGACAGCCGCAGGCTTTTGCCGCGTTGATAACGTCATCATCGCTTGCATTAGGACTGCCCATACGGATATTGTCCATTATGGTCTCGTCAAAGAGGTAGTTATCCTGCGAAACATAGGCGATATTGCGGTTGTACTCGGTAAGTGGTATCTTTCGTATATCAACTCCGCCAAAGGTGATACTGCCGCTGTCAACGTCCCAGAATGAAGCGATAAGCTTTGCGATAGTTGATTTTCCAGAGCCAGAAGGACCGACGAGAGCATTGACTGTTCCCTGTCGGATATTCAGGCTGATACCGTGGAGTATCTCCTCGTCTTTGTAGCCGAAATGCACATCTTTGAGAACAATATCCGTACCGTTTGGCTTTTCGGTCATAGTGTCTGGACGGATAAGTTCCTCACGCTCAAGAATTTCCGTAGCTTCACCGATAACAGTTCCCATTTTTGCAATGCCGTCCCAGTAAGAGGCGATAGTCATAAACGGCGATACCAAGCCAAGAGAAAGAATTATCAGCATAAGCAGGTCGGAGCCCGAAATGCTGCCTTTCATGTAGAACATAGCTCCGAATGGCAGCAGTCCCAGCAGAAAATAGGGCATTATCAGCAGGGAGATATTCTGCCACAGATTACATCTTCTCATCCAGTCGATGAAGCAGTCAGCGCCCTCTTTTGCGGCAATGACGAATTTTTCATAGGAAGTTTTTGACTTGCCGAAAGCCTTTATGACTTCGATACCGTTGATGTACTCGACGGCGGTATCATTCAGTCGCTTTGTCTTGGTAACGCAGTTGTTGTAGCTCTCCTGACCGCCCACCATCATCAGCATGAAGAATGCCGCTCCGACGGGTACGCATACCAGAGATATGAGGGTAAGCTTCCAGTTTATGGTCATCATATATATGATGAGCGCCACAGGCACAAAAGCGTTGGAAAGCACCTCGGGAATGATGTGTGCAAGGGTAGTTTCAATGGAGTCCACGCGCTCGCAGATGATGTTCTTGTATGTTCCGCTGGACTGAGAAAGCACCGAACCGAGGGGCAGCTTTGACAGCTTTTCGGTGAGCTGACGGCGTATATTTGCGAGAACTTCAAAGGTCGCCGCATGAGAAAGGGTTGTGGATATCGCATGACATATACGGCATATAAGCCAGAACACAGCCATTTTTACAATGCTTGCGGTCAGCAGGCTCATATCCTTGTCAAGCGCACCTGCGTGCATTTTCAGCAGCTTATCCACGATGTCCGCCATGTAAACATATGGCATGATACCGCAGACGACCTTTATCATCGCAAGCAGAACGCTGAGTATATAATTCGGTCTCTTTTGTCCTGCAAATTCAGCCACCCAGCTGAGAGTGGAGCGTTTCCGCTGTTGTTTTTCCATAAATTATCCTCCTAAAATATTAGTATAAACTACGATATACTAAAAATATTCGGCATCAGATGCCGAGTATTTTTTTCCAGCCTGCCGAAAAGAAAGCGTCGAGAGTTTCGGCGTAATGCATTGCTTCTTCGCGGCTGAAACCGTGTATCACCGCCTCGAACAGTGCCGAGACGTTCGCTGTCACCAGCATATGGAACTCCTGCTTTGAAAGCTCGTTGACGGTCATATCGTACTGCTTCATGCGCTCGAAGTAGTCAAGGGTAGAGCGTTCCTCCAGCAGTGCCATATCGTGAACAAAGCTCTCGAATCTTGTTCCCTGAGAACGGCAGACCAGCAGTCTGAAAATATCAAAATGGTCGTAAATAAAGTTCATCAGCCACTTTGTCTCGCTTTCGCTTTCGTTCCAGAGCTGCTGAACATCGCCGCATTTCATGACCTCATAGCCCTGCTCGCAGAACTCCTGATACTTCGCCATAAGCTTGCTTATCGTTGGTTCTACAAGCGCCGCAAACATCTCCTCTTTGTTTGGGAAATGCCTGTAAAGCGCTCCCACAGTCAGCCCGACTTCTGAAGCTATCCTGCGCATAGATGCATTTTCAAAGCCATGTTCCGTAAATTCACTGACTGCCGCTGCTATGATTTTTTCATGTGCTTCGGTTTTGTCTCTCGGCATTTTGCACCTCCTTTAGTGAACGGTGTTTACTTATTGTTAGTATTATATAACCATATTCAATGTTTGTCAATACCTTTTTTCAAAAAAATAATCGAGTATCAAAAAAATTATATAAGATGAATCCGATTGGACATAGCAATCTGACTTTTTCTATTGGCTTTTGTATTAGAAAGTGTTGAGCGGAAACGATTTTCTTGCTGTAAAAAAGACCGCAGGTGATGAGTCTGCGGTCTTCATTTTATTATTTGGTTCGTTTTTCTTGCAGTTCAACAGGTGAATATACGTTAATGTTCCTCAGCGCAGCATACCCAAAGCGTGCTTTGCGGCTATCATGCCGAATGTATAGCAGCGTCCGAGTGAAAGACCTGTCTGGTGGAATGGATAATCAGCTCCGCCGTAGAAGGGACCGCCAAGATTTCCTGCACAGTAAAGTCCCTCGATAGGCTTGCCGTCGGAGCCAAGAGCCTGAGCGTTCTCGTTGGTGATGACTCCCGATACCTCAGCCGATACGCGGATATGCTTTCTTGCTCCCCAGAACGGAGCCTTTTCTATCTTGTGCATATACTTCGCAGGCTTGCCGAAGTCCGTATCTGCGCCCTTTTCACATAGCTCATTGTAGCGGTCTATGGAAGCTTTCATCTTGTCGTAGGGGATACCCAGTTCCTTTGCCAGTTCCTCAAGAGTATCGCACCTGTGGAGGTCGATGAGGTTCTTGAAAACGCCCTGTGGCTCCTCTACAGCTCCGGGAATGAACTTCTCCATTACGAATGGCGGAACACAGCCGTCCACAAAGCTGTCCTTATCCCACTCGGTATAGCTGTTGTCGTATATTGCGCAGTACCAGCCCTTTGAGCCGTCCTTGTGGTCGGCGTCCAGCATAGAGCCCTTGAATTTGGGCTGATATTTCAGCAGGTTGCCCATATACACAAAGCCAGTGTACTCGTTGGTGAAGCGCTCTCCGTTCATATTCAGATAGAGGAAAGGTTCCTCGAACATGAGAGCGGAATCGAAATCATGCATCATCTTGGTGTGACCGAGATTTTCCATTTTCGCGCCTGCGCTTATGGCGAGGATATGACCGTCGCCTGTCTTGCCGAACTGCTTCTTGTCAAACTCCGCTATATCGGGACACCAGCGCTTTACCATAGCGGCGTTGTTGGTGTAGTCTCCCGTAGCGAGAATGACCGCCTTTGAAGCGTTGAACTGTATGTATTTGCCGTCCTTGTCCTTGGCAATAACGCCTGTTACACGCTTGCCGTCCATGACAAGCTTCACCGCAGGAGTTGAGAAATATGCGTGGAGATTATCATGCTTTTCCATGATGTTATTGAGGGCATTGTGGAGAGCATTTCCTACATTCAGCGGCTTTGGACCTATCCACGGTGCCCAGAAATAGCAGTGGTCGTCGCCGTAATCGTAGCTGTTCATGCGGTCCTTCCATACGCCTGTGAAGTCGCCGCTGGTGCTTCTGAAAGCGCAGAGCTTGTCCCCGTCGTTGAGGAGCTTTGCACTCTCGGCGTTGTTGTCCACCTTGCTGCCGTCGCCGTACTCAGTCTCCTTTGTGAGACCTGCACGGTTGAGGAACCACATCATAGCCTCCTCGGAATGCTCGGCGTATGCGCGGAGCTGTTTTGTATCGGCTCTCCAGTCGCATAGACTGTTGGTGTGGTGTATCCACTTGGCAATACCTGCTTCGGTAGAGCGTGACTTTATTATTGCAGAGCCGCAGTTGCCCTGTGATATAACTGTTGATTCCTTTTGCAGGAGAGCAGTTTTTGCTCCCAGCTCAGCTGCCCAGCCTGCCGCAGGGACTCCCGAAGCTCCTGCGCCTACGACTACTATCTCATAGTCCTTTGTGCAGTCGGGGACTATATTCCCAAGCTCGCAGACAGAATCGCCGATTTCTGCCGCTGTTAATCCGTCGGGTACTGCGTTCATTGTTTTATCCATGGTGAATCATTCCTTCCGTTAAAAATAACTGTCTGTTTCAATTATAGCACTTCTGCAAGAAAAGTCAATTCATTTATGCAAAAACAAAAGGCTGGAAATTTTACAGTTCCAGCCTTTTTATATCAATACTATTTATTATCATCATCTTCCGTCCAGGGAGATGTATAGTGAAACTTGCCTGAATTCATATCAAGGGCAACGTATTCGTCTAATCGCCGCATGAGGTTGCCTTTTGAGTCAATGCCCATTTTATTGTTGAAAGGCATAATAAAATCGTTGTCATTATAATCAAAAATAGCTGCACACATAACTTATCCTCCTTATTATAGGCTTGAAATAGCCATGTTCGGGGAGCTTGTACACTAATATCGAATCAAATTATCCAATGAACATTTTAATCACCTCTTCTGAGTAAAAAGTGTTATTTACTATGTATTTATTATATCATATTTCAACAGATTTGTCAATATATAGTTGAAAATATACAAAAGAAATGTTGAAATGTTCGTACAGCAAAAAAGCCGCAGTATACCTGCGGCTTTGAATGTTTTATTTTCTTCTCCTTGTTGTTTTAGTTTTCTTTTTTGGAGGAGTGGGCTTCGGAGTTGATTTTTCAGCGGCTTCGGGTGCTTCTACTGACTTTGGCTCGGACACAGCCGCTTCTGCCTCCTCCATTTGGTAAAGCTGAGCGCAGAGCACATATTTTCCCGAAAAGGCAGTACCCTCTTTAGCGTCGAAAAGCATTCTGCAAATATCGAGTACCGTGTTGTACTTCTTGGTATTTCGGGTATTGATGCATTTGCTGAACTCCGCGGCTATATTGAGGGGAGTACGGGCTTCCTCAAGATAGGACAGCGACTCCTTGAGAATATGGGAGCTGTTTGGGTTTGCGGTGAGCTTTATGAGCTTTGCTGCCGCCGCTTTTATAATGCGGTTTTCGGCGCGGTCAGGAGTAAACACCTCATGCCGCACGAAAACGCGCTCGCGGTGAACGAGATTTCTGCGTATATTCTCGGAAAACAGGATAGTGCCCTGAACAGAGTTCAGATTTTCCTCGCGGCTGGCATAGGCGGAGAGAACGCCGCTTTTGATTATCTTCATTGTCTCTCCTGCAAACACGGAAACGAAGTACTCAAAAAAGTTCATATCGGGATCGAAGCTCATGGGACGGAATTCGTATCCGCACCTGTCGCAGAACTCCTCACAGAGCGCTTTTCTTGCGCTTTCAGTGCCGTCCACTGAATGGGGGAGTATCTCGATAAGAGTACCGTCGGCAAGGCAGATAAAGCCGCAGTAGGAGCCTGCTGTGATATATTTCTTTCCGTTTTTTTCAGCCGCAGAGACAGCTTTTCTGCCGTCAGCCCTGCAGACCTCCGCAAACTCGCCGAGCATCATGCCCAGCTCGCCGTTTTTTGCTGAAATGTCCGCTATCTTTTCGTTGGCTGATACGCAAATATGTCTGGTATACATTATATTCTCCGTTCATCATGAAATATCCTTGTATATCCTTATGAAGTGCTCCTTGCTCCAGTTTTCGGGCTTGCCGAGACGGTAAAGTTTCTGTCCCGAATCGAATTTCTTGATGTATTTCGGAGTAATGCATTCGATGAAGGTATTGTCATCGTTGAGCACCAGCTTTATTCTTTCATAGTCATCGAAGAAGTACTCCTGAAGCAGGGGGATTATCTTTGTAGCAAAGACCTCTTTCAGCTCGTCGAGAGTCTTTATACAGCCGTCGGCGTTCATGAAATAAGCATGACCGATAGCGTGTTCACGGTCGTAGTAATACTCGATACGCTCATTCAGCGCGGTGAGAAGCTCGCACAGGTCAACACCGCCGCATTCGCCCAGCAGTGAGGGCATAGGCATCATCTCAACGAAGTCAAAACGTCTTCTCAGAGCGGTGTCCAGCATGGCGATAGAACGGTCGGCAGTATTCATAGTGCCCAGTATATACACATTTGACGGCACAAAGAAATCAGTCTGCGAATAGGGCAGGATTACCGAGCTTCCGCGCTTTGTGTTCTCGATAAGGGTGATGAGCTCACCGAATATCCTTGAAATATTGCCTCGGTTTATCTCGTCTATGATAGAAACGAATTTCATATGAGGGCTCTTTGAAGCCTTTTCGCAGAGAGACTTGAAAACGCCGTTGAACGGTCTGTAGATAACTGTGGTGTCCTCATGTGCAACAGAGGTATCGTTGCCGTATCTGTCAACTACAACAGGGCGGATACCCTCAACAAATTCCTCATAGCTGTAAGCCTGATGAAATGTTGTGAACTTTATCTGACCTGAATTGGCATACTTTTCGTATCTTTCCTTTATAGCGGAATAAGGCTCGTCGTCGTTCTTTTTTCCCTCGATGAGCTGCACTGCGTACTTGATAACATTATAGGTCTTACCTGTGCCGGGAGGTCCGTATAGTATCTGATTCAGCGAAGCCTCTGACTTTGAATGCTTACGGTGCGTAAGGTCAGTATCGGACTTGTTCTCGGTCTCGGTTTTGAACTCAGCCAACAGCTTCCATGACATGACATCGAATATCCTCATATTCTTGAACTTGAAATGAGAATTGCGATAATCTATTATCTTTCGGCAGTTGAAGATATAATGGGAAATATCGTCAACATTCTTTATTCCTACACCTATCTCCCTGAAAACCATAGAATTGGTCATGCTTTCGCCGAGTATCGGGAAAGTAGCAGGTTTAAGGCAGTGAAGTATCCTCGAAAAAGCGAAAACAGGCATTCCCGATTCCTTTATCAGGGGATTGAGCATTTTATGTGCAGTATCAAGTACCTTGCTGTCGTTTTCCAGTCCCGAGAGGTTTATGCACATCTTGAAAAAGAACTGTATGGCTTCGGGCTTTTCGGCGATGAGCGAGTTTTTGAACGTAATGGGCTTTGTAAGGAAGCTCATCTCGTTTTGGTCCACAAGGTGAGTGAACAGCATTCTTGCGCCCTTGTTCCATATTTTTTCGACAGTCTCATAAAGCATATGCTTGTCTATGTGGAGCAGGTGGCTGTTCTGGATATGCTGTTTCAGCTCGTTTTTATCGCCTGTCCAGAATCCCAGCGAGAGATAGTACAGCAGGTCGAGGTCCTTATAGTCTATGAGAGCGGTTTTTTTCAGCTTTGCGTAGCACTCCACGGCTTCGTACACCGAGCTGTAAGTTCCGTCAAATTCTGTAGGTTGTATCTCATTTTTTTGCTTTAGTTCTTCAATAATTTTTGTTTTCTCCATTTTATTACAACCTTTCCAATAATATCCTACTGTAATTGTACCATGGCTACAAACAAATGTCAACGGAATCAAAAATTTTTACACATTATTCACAAAACAATAAGCTTTTTGTAATATCACAGAAGTATTGAAATTTTATCCGTGGCGGAGTATAATGTTATCAGGGAAAAACGCAGGAAAAGGAGTGCAAAAATGAATATATATCCGCTTATTGAAGAGCTTCTGAATAAAAAACCACACATTATAGACATCTTCCCCATGACAGTTCCGCAGAAAGCAGACGACCGATATTTCGCCGCGGAGAAATACTTTCAGCGAAACAGGGCTGACCTTGACCGCAAGCTCACAAATATAATTTTAAAGCTTTACTGTTATTACGACATGACCGCAGTTACAGCGGATAATTCCGTGAAAGATCCTGATGTATCGGAGCTTGTCACGCTTTTGTATAGCTGTTTCAGCGGCGGTGTCAGCTATGTGAATATACTTCTTCCCGAATGTGAGGTACTGCTGACGCTCAACAGCGATGACCTGTATATGACAGTCTACAATGCACATGGCGAAGCCGCGGAGCTTATCTCACAGCTTGTCAGCGCCGAGGGACTTTTCTTCCGCAGGGCTGAATAATTATACGTATAAAAGTTGAGAGTTTATGTGTTCGCTGTGCTCACAATATAATGCCGCCGCAGGCGGCTCCATAGCTTTCAACTCTCAACTAAGGCGGTGATATATCACCGCCTTGTTTTATCTACGGAGCGTAGATTGACTTTTTCCTGATATCACGCTACAATTAAAGCATAGAACAGACTATGGCAGAGGTGATTATCATGGATCAGATAAAAACAGGAGCCCTTATCAGACAGCTTCGTCTGGATTCGGGAATGACGCAGAAGCAGCTTGCAGAGGCTATCTGCGTCAGCGACAAGGCGGTATCAAAATGGGAGTGCGGCAACGGCTGTCCCGACGTATCCCTGCTTGCGGAGCTCTCCGCTGTATTCGGCACGGACGTGCAGACTTTGCTGTCGGGCAGTATAAATAAAAACGAAAGTGAGAAAGGCAACATGAAAAAGCTGAAATTTTACGTGTGTAAGGAGTGCGGCAACATCATCACGGCTACCTCGGAGGCGGCTGTGACCTGCTGCGGAAACAAGCTCACCGCCCTTGTGCCCGTAAAGGCTGAGGGAGCTGATATGCTCAGAACCGAGGACTTAGGCGGCGAGTGGTTCATATCCTCGGACCATGAGATGAAAAAGGAGCACTACATCTCCTTTGTGGCGTATGTGACGGACAGCTCCGCCATGATGTTCAAGCAGTATCCCGAGTGGAATTTGCAGGTAACCCTGCCCTTTTACCGTTCGGGAAGATTGGTATGGTACTGCACAAAGCACGGACTTTTCTATCAGGACATAAGGAGAGCTTCCGGTACACAGAAGAAATAAAAAACAGCGACAGATGTCCATAAATAATTTTACCCCGAAGCGTTTCAAAATCGCTTCGGGGCGTTATTTTTATTCAGTTTGTTATAAATCATTTTTTGTATATCAGGAATTATATAACAGATCGAAATCCTCACCGTCATTTACAGCTTTTATAAGCTCGATCAGATCCTGTACTGAATGCTTGTTGAGCCAGTTTCTAATCTCATTCTTTGCACAAATATAGTGGAATTGCCGTTCATCCTCGTCGTTGCATTGAAACTCAGAGTATGTATCCATATCCTCAAGCGGAGTTGCATTCTCACCGTTGTTGGTTCTTTTTACCCAGTTTTCATAACTATATTTTTCACGGTAATCATTCTGTGTTGCAACGCCTTCATCGAACCACACAGGCAGGCTGCGCTGTGTATCAGCAGAAATATAGGAATGCAGCTCTGCGTGAGTCAATTCATGAGCTAAAACATCTATGTTGAAATACTCATTTGATAAACAGATATAGTCTTTTTTGGAAGGGAAACCAAAAGTATTTGTATCTTTTTCACCTATCCTGTTTGTGATTTTTCCGTCATCGCAGATAATAATGGTAGTTTTATCAAGGCAGTGCATATCTCCAAAAAAAGCTGTAACACGCTCTTTCGCCTGTGCAGTAACGTCGCGGACTTCTTCTGGTGTAAGTGAATTTCCTTTGTTCATATACACATTTGTTTCTATTTTCTGAAATCCTGGTCTGTATGGGATACTTTGGATATAGCCGCCTTTATTGAACTGAAGAAAACAAAATAATGCGATAATCAGAATAATAAGTAAAGACAGGCTTATGAATAGGATTTTTTTCTTTGTTTTCGTTTTCATTTTTGTTACTCCTGTTAATTTGGTTTTATTCGGTTACAAGCTGGCGTATGCCGACTTTTTTTATCTTACGCGACGCAAGAAGTGCGAACAAGAAGAAGCAAACGCATATCGCTGCCGCGGGGACTGCCACTCCTGCAAAGGTAAAGCTTGAATAGAAATTCGTGATACCGATACCTCTGAGCATTACCGACAGCAGCTTGTTTATAAACAGCCTGCCTATGAGCGTTCCAAGTATTGCTCCTATTATGGATACGATAAGGAATCTCACCGCGAACTGTATCCTCAGCTTGCCTGTGGTGAAGCCCTGAGACTTGAATATGCCGATGTCTGTTTTCTCCTGAGTGAAAGCCTTTGAGCTGACCATGATAACTACTATCAGCGCAAAGAACAGCGAAAATGAGTAGATAACAGCCTTCATAGCGAATATCGCCGAGTCGTAAATGTCCATTGCTTCGTCGTCATCGGCTATGGTGACCTCTATATCATCGCCGTATTTCTTTTCAAGGGCTTCTATTACCGCATTTGACCTTTCGGCGTCCTTCAGCTCTAAAGCTCCGCCGCCTGTCTCCTGCTTGACACCCAGCTTTTCGCCTGCTTTTCCGTTTATCGCGGTAGCCATGCCGGTATCGCTGAGAGACGGATAGAAGCCGCAGATGATGAATTCTTCGTGTTTGTCGTATCTCGCTGCGTCCACCTTGTCGCCGAGCTTCAGACCGAGCTCATCGGCAGCTATTTCGGTAATGAGCATCTCGTTGTCATATATGGGAGCTCTGCCCTTTGTCACGTATATATCCTCGGGGTAAAGGGTGATATTGCAGTGTATCTCCTCGCCGTTAATGGATATATAACGGCCGCCGTGGAAGTATCTTGTCTTTATGTCGTTCTTGACCGTGTCAAGAATGCTGTCGAGCTCCTCCTTGCTTTTTGCTTTGTCGAAGTTTATGAACAGGTCGCAGTAGTCTATGCCCATCATTTTTGCGGCTTTTTTTGAGTTCGTAGCGCTGCTGAGAGCGTTTACCATGAGCATGAAGAACACCAGTATAGCTGCTATTACGATAGAGGCGAGATATCTTCTCTTGGCTGAGGTGAACTGTCTCAGTGCAATAGTCGATGACAGGAACTTCGCACTTATGGGAGCCTTTAATCTGCTGTCGAAGTATATCTCTCTGCGTCCGCCCGAGATAGCGCGGATAGGAGATATTTTGCAAACCTTATGTGTGATGAAGATTATAAATACTGCGCTTGCTGCGAATATACACAGCAGGTAAAGCAGAGTTTGTCCCAGAGCAAGGTGAGTTTCGGTTATGTAGCCCGATATGGGATCAAATACGCTGGCAATGACGCTGATAAGGGGGATCGCGGCAAAGATACCGATGATACTGCCGACGAGCTCAGCTAACAGGTATTGCAGCAGTATGGAAAGTCTTATCCTGCCGCTGCCGAAGCCCTGCGACTTTAGTATGCCGAGGTTCGTGTAGTCCAGCTCGATGCCTGTGGATATGCTGTGCCCCGCAACTATCAGCACAACTATGGCAAGTATAAGAATGAACACCAGAAGTATCCCCAGTACATTATCGGAATAGATATTTGTATAGTGTATGGACGTATCCTTTGTGATAGAGCCCCATGAGTTGGAGATGATATCCGTGTCAAGATTAACCTGTCTGCGGAATTTTCCGTCGGAGAGTCCGCAGCCGTCGGCTTTGCAGAGCTTTACCATATAGCCGTTGTTTCTTTTGTCATCATCGCTTGCCGCTAAGTTTGCGGCGTATATGCTGTCATAGTCCTCCTGTGAGATGAACTGCCATTTCCAGCCGATATTTGAAGCGCCGAAGGTAGGCTCAACGACGAAGCCCTTTACGGTGAAGTCGTAGTCGCCGCTGTTTGAGTGAGCTGTCACCTTATCGCCGATATCGCATTTGAGTACGGTTTTTGAGCCGTAGCTCAGGTAGATCTCGCCCTTTGAGAGCTTAGGGATATTGTCCTCATAGCCCGTACAATTTCTGTTTACCAGCTTTAAGCCGTCGGGCAGGACCGAGAAAAAGCAGGAATTATGATTGCTGCTTTTATCGGCTGTCATTCCGTTTGACATAACAGCTACAGGTGTAGCCTCATAGTGGTCAATGATAGTTTCATTGTCCAGCTTCTGCTTCATTTCGTCATTGAAAGCGATATCACGTATCATAGCGGTGACATCTCCGCTTTTGGCATCGGAATGAGCTGCGTTGAGTGAAGTGATACAGCTTTTGCTGACGCTGAGTATAAGTGTCAGCGCCATTGAGATGATGAACGTGAGAATGGCAATGCTTATAAATGTGCCTTTTCTGCGGCGGATATTCGCTTTCAGTAGAGTGAGTATATCCATAGCTCTCACCTCACCATTCCAGAGAAGCCAGCCATGCATTCACCTGAGCTTCGCGGCTTTTTTCCTCTGCGGAGTCATAGCGTGCAAGATTAAGCTCGCCCATAACGCTTCCGTCGGAGAGATAAAGCAGACGTGTAGCTCTTACGGCTGCGCGGACATCGTGAGTTACCATGAGTATGCTCTGACCGTTTATGTTAAGGTCTGTGAGCAGGTCAAGCACCTCGGTGGTATTTCTGCGGTTGAGAGCGCCTGTAGGCTCGTCGGCAAAGAGGAGCTTAGGCTCGTTGATAACAGCTCTTGCAATAGCGCAGCGCTGCTGCTCGCCGCCCGATACCTGTGAGGGGAGATTTGTCTTTACATGGTCGATGTTCATGCGTTTGAGGAGCCCCTCCGCTTTTTCCCTTACCTCTGCGGCGGAGCGCTTCTTGTTGAGATAGCCCGAAACAGAGACGTTTTCAATGAGAGTGAGATTGCTTACAAGGTGCATCTGCTGAAAGATGAATCCGAAATCGGAATGTCTCAGTCCTGCAAGCTCCCTTTCGCTCATTTTTACGATGTCTTTTCCACCGTACATCACAGAGCCTGCGGTAGCCCTGTCCATTCCGCTGAGAGCGTAGAGCATGGTGGATTTTCCCGAGCCAGATGCTCCCATTATAACGGTGAAGTCGCCCTCATAGATATCGAGGTCTACTCCCGACAGGATATGTACCTGTCCGCCGTTGTGGGCGAAGCTTTTTGAAAGACCTTTTGCGGTCATGATAGATTTTTTCATATTAGCAGTTTCCTTTCGCTTTGTTGTCATTATTATACAGCGAAAGTTATTAAGAAGTACTTAAGACATTTTCAGTGCCGCACAACGGCAGGGAGACCGTGACCTCAAGACCTTCCTCGGGCAGATTTCTGAGGCTTACATCGCCGCCCTGAGCTTCGGTAAGATACTTGACTATGTACAGACCGAGTCCCGAGCCCTGCTGTGTACCTGCGTTTTTGCCGCGGTAGAACTTCTCAAAGATAAAGGGCATATCCCTGTCTGGGATACCGCCGCCGGAGTCGGTAAAGCGCATGACAACACTGTTTTCCTGCTTATCCATGGAAACGGTGATATCGGTCTGAGCGTATTTGCGGGCGTTGTTGATGAGGTTCTCGGTTATCTGCATGATCCTGTTTTTATCGGCGTTTACCTCGGCGGTGAAGCTGCCCCGTATGAAGTGTACGTCGTCATGCTCTGCGGCTATTTCTTTGACAGCGCTTTCCATGAACTCTGTGAGCTCGAACCTTTCGGGCTGTATCTTCAGCTTGTCAAGGTCGGAAAGAGAGTGCAGGAACAGGTCGTTTGTCAGCTTTGAGACCTCGTCGCACTTGCGCATGATAACGGACAGATATTTCCTGCGTTTCTCGGGGGTACTGTCCAGATTTGCGTCAAGTCCCTCTGCATAGGCTCTTATGGAGGAAACTGGTGTCTTTATATCATGTGAAAGTGTGGCTATGACGGTCTTGTTGTTGTCGATAGCCTCGCGCTCGCAGGCTCGCGCCTTTGTTATCTCGCGGCGCATACTGTCGAAAGCCCATGTGAAGCTGCCGAAATAGTTTGAGCGCTCGTAGTCAAGGGGAATATCGAAGTTGCCCTGCGCTATCTTCTCGGCAAAGTTCTTCATCTTGTCGAAGGGGCGCAGTATTGAGAAATACACATACCCGAATACGACTGCCGTGAAAGCACAGCCCATTATACATATAAGTAAAGCCTTTGAGCTGTCAGGAGCAGGCTGCTCAAAGCCGCGGAGAGTCTCCTTGAAGTAGGCGGCTTTTTCGGCAGCTTCTTCCGTTTTACCCGTTTTTATAAGCTGCTCTATCTCGTTTACATCGACTATGAGCTCGCCGTTTGAGTCGGGAACGTAATTTGTCCTGTCGTTGTGTATAAAAAGCGCCGAAGCGCCTATGATAAGCGCCATAAACAGTACTGTAATGCCGATTATCCTGCTTTTCATTTGTCTCCCTCCAGTATATAGCCCACCTTATAGACAGTCTTGATGTATCGCGGCGAAGCCGGCTCGTCCTCCAGCTTTTCGCGTAGCCAGCGTATATGTACAGTCAGTGTTGAGGGCTCTGTTTCGGAGAAAGCTCCCCATACCTCGGACAGCAGTGTCTCCTTTGGCACGGCTGTGCCCATGTGCTCGCAAAGGCAGGCGAGGAGGTCGAATTCCTTGAGTGACAGCGGTACGGGTTCGCCGTTTTTTGTAGCTGAGCGGGCGGAGATATCAACCTTTACGTTGCCGAATGATATAGTCGGCTTCTCGTCGGAATCGCCGTAGGCACGGCGCAGGAGTGCCTTGATACGGGAGAAGAGCTCTGCCATGGAGTAGGGCTTGGGGAGGTAGTCGTCGCCGCCTATGTCGAAGCCTGTTATTCTGTCGGATTCGCTTGTACGTGCGCTTGCGAAAATAACAGGCACGTCGGATACGCGGCGAAGCTCCCTGCATATCTCAAAGCCCGTGGAATTTGGGAGATTGATGTCAAGAAGCAGCAGGTCGAAGTTGTTTTCACGCAGCAGTGAAAAGGCTTCCTCTGCGCTTTCGGCGGCGGTCACATTGTAGCCGTAGCCCTCAAGCATATCTGAAATTACAAATGAAAGGTCCTGATCGTCGTCTATAATAAGAATGTTGTTCTTCATATTTTGCTCCTTTGATAAGTGTGAATGTAAGCTACTAAAATCATACAACATTGCCCGTTTAATGTCAAGGGCGGCAAAGTTGTATTGTCGGTTGAAAGAAGTTGTATTCAAATTGTTGTCGGGTTGCACAAAGAGGGAAAGACTGTTTTGTCTGTACATACAAATTTGTGAACATTTTTCAAAAGTTGTATTTACAAATCTGAACTATTGTGTTATTATGAAGAAAAATCCGAATAATATCGGAATCCCATCGGAGGAATCTATGGAAGACTATAAATATATGACGATAGTGGAATGGTCCAAGAACTTCATAAGCTCCCATAAACTGAAGCCAAAGGACCGTTTCCTCACCGAAAAGGAACTCTGCGAGATACACGGCGTCAGCCGACAGACCGTCAGACAGGCGCTGATGTGCCTTGAAAACGAGAATGTCATCAGCCGCGTAAGGGGCAGCGGCGCCTTTGTGGCTTCGGGCTACGCACAGGGCGATACAGTCGGTCAGATAAGGAATATCGGCGTAATTTCCACATATTTTACTGATTACATATTTCCGCATATAGTAACGGGTATCGAGAGCGTGCTCAATGATTCGGGCTTTTCCATGCAGCTCGCCATTACTCATAATAAGGTAGCTGAGGAGCAGCAGGCTTTGCAGAGCATGATATCGGGCGGAGTTCACGGGCTTATCGTCGAGCCCTCCAAGAGTGCCCTGCCAAATCCCAATACAGCGCTGTATGAGGAGCTCAGACGAAAGAATATCCCCGTTGTTTTCTTCAATGCGAAGTACCCATGGTCGGACTATCCCTGTGTTGCAATGGACGACGAAGCCGCAGGCAGGATAGCTACGGATTATCTCTTTTCTCAGGGACACAGGCGAGTGGCAGGAATATTCGCACTCGACGATATACAGGGACATAAGCGCTACAGCGGCTTTACCAAGAGCTGTATCGCTCACGGACACAGAAACGCAGAGGACAACGTACTATGGTTTGCTACCTCGGATAAAAACTCTGTTTTTACCTCGGGCAGCAACAGACTGCTGGAGCTTATCAGCGAATCTACGGCGTTTGTCTGCTACAATGACAATATAGCTATCAAGCTTCTTCAGTTCTGCAAGGAGCGCGATATAAGCGTACCCGACGACCTTTCAGTCGTGGGTATAGACGATTCAAAATACGCTTCCATATGCGACGTGCCGCTGACCTCGGTGGCTCACCCTCAGCGCAGACTCGGCGAAGCGGCGGCGGAAAAGCTCATAGATATGATAAACTCCTATTCTTCGGACAATGGAGACATCATATTTACTCCCGAGCTAAAGCTCCGCGACTCTGTAAAAAGCATTTGATACAGGTTTTGCGACGATCATAGTGGGGTATTAAAATGAATAAAGAGTCGAAGATAATGCAGGACGTCAAACGTCTTGACATAAAGAAAACAGAAGAGCTGTTACAGAGCGGAAGCCTCGAAAACTGCGACGCTATGCTGGATTCTGTGCTCGGCGAGGTGGGGTTCGCAGAGATACAGTCTCTTATGCTGAGGCTTTACGTCTGTATGGACATCTATGTGGCAGCCCACGCCTTTGCTCAGAAAATAGGCATAAGCAGCGAGAAGTTCTTTGAGTGCTTCGGAACTGCCGACGAGATAGGCGCTGAGCTGATGACAACTGAGGATACAAAAAAATTCCTCCATGACCTTGTCCGCGGCTGTATCAAATGGCGCATAGAATCGGCAAAAGAAAGCGGCAGGAGCATAATCGCCAAGGCAAAGGACTACATCGACCAGAACTACATGAACGACGAGCTTTCGCTCCTTGTAGTTGCCGACGCTGTGGGGCTCAGTCCCTCTTACCTGAGCACACAGTTCAAAAAGGAGTACGGTCAGAACCTGTTCGAATACCTTGCGGTAGCGCGTATCTCTCACGCACGGGAGCTCCTGTGCTGTACATCTAAAATGGTCTACGAGGTAGCCTATGATGTAGGCTTCAGGGATTACCGCTATTTCAGCCAGATTTTCAAGAAATACACGGGACAGACGCCCAGACAATTCCAGAACAGTGCAAATATTTGTCCGTAATTTTGTATACTGGAAATAATATTCAAAAAATAATAAACATTTTGTGAAATAATTTCGGTAGCAATGTATGTACAAATTGATTATAATGTAAATACAAGTTAACGGAGTATACGTTAATGGGATAAGTAAATTTGGATGGAGGAATTTTAATTATGACTATCAAAAAGATCTTAGCAATGGCAGCAAGCACAGTTCTCTGCGGCGCAATGTTCGCAGGCTGCGGAGCTTCGGGCTCATCATCATCAAATAACGAGGCAAAGAAGCCTGAGGCATCTTCAAAGGCTGATACAGCTGACAACAACAGCAGTTCATCGGGCTCACTTATCAAGGTAGGTATCATCAACAACGATCCTAACGAGTCCGGCTATCGTACAGCAAACGTTAACGACCTCAAGGCTACATTCACAGAGGAAAACGGCTTTGATGCTTCATTCGCTTACAGCCTTAAGAATGAAGAGCAGATCAACTACGCTCAGAAGTTCATTCAGGACGAGGTTGACTATCTTCTCCTCTCTGCTGCTGATACAGCAGGCTGGGATTCAGTTCTCAAGGACGCTAAGGACGCAGGCGTAAGAGTTATCCTCTTTGACCGTACTATCGACGCTGACGAGAGCCTCTATGACGCTTCTATCGTTTCCGATATGGCTAAGGAAGGCGAGCAGGCTGTTGAGTGGCTCAAGAGTCAGGATCTCAAGACATATGATATCATACACCTTCAGGGCGTAATGGGCACAGCAGCTCAGAAGGGACGTTCGGGAGCTCTCGACGCTACAGCTAAGGAGCTTGGCTGGAACATCGTTACACAGCAGACAGCTGAGTGGAATGCTGAAAAGGCACAGCAGATCGTTCAGTCAGCTATCGACGCTAACAAGAAGTTCAATGTTATCTATGCAGAGAACGACGATATGGCAAAGGGTGCAGTTGCTGCTCTCGACAGAGCTAATATCTCACACGGCGTTGACAAGGATGTAGTCGTTATAGGCTTCGACTGCAACAAGTGGGCGCTTGAGGAGCTCAAGAAGGGCAACTGGAACTACGACGGACAGTGCAATCCTTTCCAGTCATCTTACATCAAGGACATCATCGACAAGCTCGAAAAGGGTGAGACTCTCTCTCAGAAGACTATCATCATGGACGAAAAGGGCTTTGACGCAAAGACAATCACCGACGCTGACGTTGAGCAGTACGGTATCTGATAGTTAGTATACAGGACACTAAACTATAAAGATTAAATAAGTGCGGTGACGCATTCGTGAATGATCTGTGTCACCGCATAAATTTTAAGAAAATATTGGGATTTCCAACGGAAAACAGGGAGATCCCCTACATATAACTCACTTAGGAGGAAAAGCAATGCAGGAAAGATCATTGCTGGAAATGCGTGGGATATATAAATCCTTTCCCGGAGTTAAGGCGCTCAGGAATGTTGATTTTACGCTTTGTGAAGGAGAGATACACGCGCTCATGGGCGAAAACGGCGCGGGCAAATCTACTCTTATCAAGGTCCTCACAGGTGTGCATATCAAGGACGAGGGAAATATATACATAAAAGGACATTCAGGTCCCGTACAGATACATTCCCCTCAGGAGGCACAGAATTTAGGCATCAGTACGGTTTATCAGGAGATATCCCTTTGCCCCAACCTCTCAGTGGCAGAGAATATCTTCCTCGGCAGAGGCAAAAGTGCATTGGTCAACTGGCGTACCATGAACAAAAAGGCAGGAGAGCTCCTCGATTCTCTCGGCATAGCTGTAAAGCCCACACAGCAGCTTGCAAGCTGCTCTATCGCTGTACAGCAGATGGTAGCTATAGCAAGAGCCGTTGACATGGACTGCAGCGTGCTCATTCTCGATGAGCCCACCTCGTCTCTCGATGAATCAGAGGTAGCAAAGCTCTTTGACCTTATGCGCCAGCTAAAGTCAAGAGGTGTTGGTATAATCTTCGTTACCCACTTCCTCGATCAGGTATACGAGGTCTGCGATAAGATAACCGTTCTCCGTGACGGACAGCTTGTGGGAGAGTATGAGATCGAAAATCTCCCCAGAGTTCAGCTGGTATCGAAAATGCTCGGCAAGGAGCTTGACGATATGGCTGATATCAAGAATGATATCCCCGTATTCAACGACAAGAACAAAGAATACGTTTATGAAGCCTCACAGCTTTGCAGCTCTGAAGGCATCAAGCCCTTCAATTTCTATATCCGCAAGGGCGAGGTAAACGGTTTCACAGGACTTCTCGGCTCAGGACGAAGCGAGTGCGTAAGAGCTATTTTCGGCGCCGATAAGGTAACAGGCGGAATCGTAAGAGTAGAAGGCAAGGAAGTCAAGATAAACAAGCCGATGGACGCAATGAAGAACGGTATTGCTTATCTTCCTGAAGACAGAAAGCGCGACGGAATCGTCGGCGACCTTTCCGTAAAGGACAATATCATCCTTGCATTACAGGTAAAGAAGGGCTTCTTTAAGCCGTTCTCAAAGGCAGAGGCTAATAAGTTTGCAGAGGAGTACATCAAGCTCCTCGATATCAAGACAGCCTCTGTAAATACGCCCATAAAGTCACTTTCGGGCGGAAACCAGCAGAAGGTAATTCTTGGACGCTGGCTCCTTACTCACCCGAAATATCTCATTCTCGACGAGCCCACCCGCGGTATCGACGTAGGTACAAAGGTGGACATCCAGAAGCTGGTTCTCAAGCTTGCTTCCGAGGGTATGAGCATTACCTTCATATCATCGGAAACAGACGAGATGCTCCGTACCTGTTCAAGACTTCTTGTTATGCGTGACAGAAAGCTTGTAGGAGAGCTTAAGGGCGATGAGCTCACGCAGAATAACATCATGAACACTATAGCAGGAGGTGAGCGGGAATGAAAGTACAGACTCAGACTGCACAGAAAAGCTCGTTTCTTGCAAGCATAGTCAGAAGACAGATATTCATACCGATAGCTGCACTGCTCATTCTTGCAATATTCAACTTTATCGTGGATCCGTCCTTCTTCAAGATAACGCTGGGACACAACAGCGAGGGTGATCCGATTCTTTCGGGAAATATCATATCTATCATCGACTACGGCTCAGAGCTTGCTATCCTTGCTATCGGAATGACGCTGGTAACAGCGGCTTCACGAGGACAGGATATCAGCGTGGGAGCTGCCATAGCTATCAGCGGAAGTGTGGTCCTCAGAGTTCTCTGTGGAACAAACTCCCACCCCGATACATTGCAGGCTCCTATAATAGTTGCATTCCTTATCAGCTGTCTCGTTGCAATGGCGTTCGGCGCCTTTAACGGAACCCTCGTTTCCGTATTCAAGATACAGCCAATGGTAGCAACTCTCATACTCTTCACAGCGGGACGTTCTATCGCCGCTTGGATAAACAACAATGAGCTGCCTGTTGTTAGTGACAGGACATTCACATATTTCGGGGGATATATACCAGGCATACCGATACCGACGCCGTTTTTCATTGCCATAGCCTGCTTCATTCTGACATGGCTGGCACTGAAGTTCACCAACCTCGGGTTGTATGTTCAGTCCGTCGGTATCAACGAAAAGACTTCGCGTCTGAATGGTCTTAATCCTGCGCTCATCAAGTTCGTTACATACGTTATACTTGGTCTGTGCGTAGCTATCGCAGGATTCATCAAGGTCAGCCGACTGTCCACCATCAACTACTCGGTAGTTGCAAAGGACATCGAAATGGACGCTATTTTAGCGGTCGCTCTCGGAGGCAACTCCCTCAGCGGCGGTAAATTCAACATATCTGCTTCCATTCTCGGAGCATATGTTATCCAGTTCCTTACCACAACGCTTTACAAGTTTCAGGTACAATCGGACGCTCTGCCTGCATACAAGGCTGTAGTAGTTATCGCTCTGGTAGTACTGAGCGCACCGATAGTAAGAGAAAAACTTGCAGCTCTCTTCAAGAAGCTGCGTTCTCCTGCAAAAGCAGAGAGTAAAAACTGAAGACCAAAGCGTGGAATGGAGGAATAAATATGCCGAAAACAGATATGGCTGTCGGCAAACCGCGCCGACATCTGTTAAAGGGTATCTCTGATACCAATTTACTGATGTCCATAACCATAGTAGTGTTCATACTTATGTATGTATTCGCTATCTTCGGTCTTGGACAGGGATTTCTCAAGGCACAGACATTTTTCAATATGCTGAATGCAAATGCCGCGCTTATCATACTTGCCTGCGGAATGACACTGGTCATGATAACAGGCGGAATTGATATCTCTCTTGGCGGTATGGCTGCACTGGTAAGTATGTGCTCAGCCGTATTTCTTGATATGCACAGCGGCAGCGTGTTCGGCGCGATAATGATATCACTTGGTATCGGTCTGGCATTCGGACTGGTACAGGGCTTCCTTGTAGCCTACCTTGATATACAGCCCTTTATCGTAACGCTGGCGGGTATGTTCTTTGCAAGAGGTATGACCACCATTGTAAACACAAACCCCTTCAACGTACAGAACGAGGCTTTCGTAAAGCTCAAGGAAACAAGAATAATAATCCCCGGAATGGGCTCTATCAACAAAAGAGGCGATTATATCGACGCTTACATAGAGATCGGCGTTGTTATCGCACTTATCTGTGTTGCCGCACTCTTCGTTTTCCTCAAATGGACCAAGACAGGACGCAGCTTCTATGCAGTAGGCGGCAATAAGCAGAGCGCACTTATGCTTGGAGTAAACGTAAAGAGAACTACATTCCTTGCATACCTCATGTGCGGAATCTTAGGCGGAATTGGCGGATTTGTTTATTTTATGCACGTTGGTTCGGGTTCAGCTTCTCACGCAACAGGCGCTGAGATGAACGCCATAGCTTCGTCAATCATCGGCGGAACTATGCTGACGGGCGGCGTCGGAAATATCATCGGAACATTTTTCGGCGTACTTTCACTTGCTCTTATTCAGAATATCGTATCATCGGTAGGACTTGACCAGGCATGGTGGACAGGAATCACAAACGCTTCTATGCTTTGCATATTCCTTATCGTTCAGAGTATCATCATCGCCCGCCGCAAGAAGGCTAATCTTGCAGCAACAAAGCCTACAGCAGCAAAAGGAGTTAAGACATGAGCAGTGCAGATGAAATAAAGAACGGCAAAGCGGTCATCGGTATCGAATTCGGCTCGACACGTATCAAAGCGGTCCTCATAGGAGAGGACCACTCACCGCTGGCATCGGGCGTTCACGACTGGCAGAACGAAATGCTTGACGGAGTATGGACATATTCTCTTGATAACGTCAGAAAAGGACTTCAGGAATGCTTTGCCGACCTTATGAAAAATGTTGAGGAAGCATACGGGATAAAGCTGGAGACAGCCTCTGCAATAGGCATATCGGCTATGATGCACGGTTATCTGGCATTTGACGAAAAGGATAAGCAGCTTGTACCTTTCAGGACATGGCGCAATACCATGACCGAGGAGGCTGCCGACAAGCTTACAGAGGAGTTCAGCTTCAATATACCCCAGCGCTGGAGCATAGCTCATCTCTATCAGGCAATGCTCAATAAGGAGCCTCATGTAGGCGATATCGCATTTATGACTACCCTTGCAGGATATGTTCACTATATCCTCACAGGTGAAAAGGTCATCGGCGCAGGCGACGCTTCGGGAATCTTCCCCATAGACTCAAAGACCTGCGATTACAACAGCGCAATGATGTCGAAGTTCGACAAGCTTGCGGAGGGTACTGCTCTCAACAGGAAGCTTGCTGATATACTTCCCCGTATAGTCCCCGCTGGCGAGTGCGCAGGCAGACTTACGGCTGAGGGAGCAAAGCTCCTTGATCCTACGGGAACATTCGGCGGCGATATACCTTTCTGTCCCCCTGAGGGCGACGCACAGACAGGTATGGCTGCCACAAACAGCATAACTCCAAGGACAGGAAATGTGTCCGCAGGTACGTCCATATTCTCCATGATAGTTCTGGAGAAGGACCTCTCGGCGGTACACCGCGAAATAGATATCGTTACAACTCCCTGCGGCGATCCCGTGGCTATGGTACACTGCAACAGCTGTACCTCAGACCTTGACGCATGGTTCGGTATCTTCGGCGGATTCCTCAAGGAGATAGGCGTGGATATGCCAAAGGGACAGCTCTACGACAAGCTCTACAGCCTTGCAGCAGAGGGCGTTCCCGACTGCAATGGCGTAATATCCTACAATTACTATGCAGGCGAGCCCGTTACAGGCGTGAAAAACGGACTTCCTCTGCTTATGCGCAGCCCTGATACTGCATTCAATATCAGAGACTTTATGCGCAGTCTTGTATATTCATGCGTTGCCGCATTAAAGGCAGGCAATGATATACTTACCGAACAGGAGCACGTAAGCCTTGAAAGGATATATGCTCACGGCGGTTTCTTCAAGACGCCTGTACCTACGCAGAAATTCCTTGCAGCCGCACTGGGAGCAGATGTTACTCTCATGCAGACAGCAGGCGAGGGCGGAGCGTGGGGAATAGCGCTTCTTGCTTCATATATGGCTAACAGGAGCAGCGGCGAAAAGCTGACCGATTATCTCAGCGGAAGAGTATTTGCGGATATGAAGGGCAGCACGGTTTCTCCCGACAAGGAGGACGTTGACGGTCTCAATGCTTATATGAAGAAATACCTCTCGGGACTTTCAGCTGTAAGAACGGCAGCCTCCGAGGATTGAAAGGATTGATAAAGGATGAAATTTTGGTTTATTACAGGCTCCCAGTTCTTATACGGCGAGGAGACTCTCAGACAGGTAGACGAGGATTCAAAGAAGATAGTTGCAGGACTCAAACTGCCTTTCCCTGTTGAGTACAAGAGTACGGTAAAGACAGAAAGAGAGATCGAGCGTATCATCAAGGAAGCCAACTATGATGACGAGTGCGCAGGAATCATCACTTTCTGCCATACATTCTCGCCCTCAAAGATGTGGATAAACGGACTTGCACTTCTCCAGAAGCCATGGCTCCACTTCCACACACAGTTCAATGAGACTATCCCAAATGAAGCTATAGATATGGACTACATGAACCTCCACCAGTCCGCTCACGGCGACAGAGAGCACGGCTTTATCGGAGCAAGACTCCGTATGCCGAGAGCTGTCGTTGCAGGTCACTGGCAGGATCCCGAGGTACAGGCTAAGATAGCAGAGTGGCAGCGTGCCGCTGTAGGCGTTATGTTCAGCAAGAGCCTGAAGATAGTTCGTTTCGGCGACAATATGCGCGAGGTAGCTGTTACCGAGGGCGACAAGGTAGAGGCACAGCTGAAGCTCGGCTGGCAGGTTAATACCTTCGCAGTAGGCGACCTTGTTGAGATAATGAACGCTGTTACAGACGCAGAGATAGACGCTCTCATGAAGGAGTACGCTGAGCTCTACGACTACAAGAAGGAAGACGAAGAGACTATCAGATATCAGGCTCGTGAGGAGATAGCTATCGAGAAGATACTTGTCCGCGAGGGCGCAAAGGCATTCTCCAATACCTTTGAGGACCTCCACGGCATGAAGCAGCTCCCGGGACTTGCTACACAGCACCTTATGCACAAGGGCTACGGCTTCGGCGCAGAGGGTGACTGGAAAACAGCAGGCATGACAGCTATTGTCAAGGCAATGTATCCCGACGGAAATACCTCATTCATGGAGGACTATACATACGATTACAAGCAGCAGCTCATTCTGGGCTCACATATGCTGGAGGTTTGCCCCTCTATCGCAGCTGACAAGCCTCGCATAGAGGTACACAAGCTGGGTATCGGCGGCAAGGAGCCCCCTGCAAGAATAGTATTCGAGGGCAAGGCAGGCTCTGCAAAGGCTCTCTCCCTTATCGATATCGGCGGAAGATTAAGACTTATCTCACAGGACGTTGAGTGCGTAAAGCCATTCCAGTCCATGCCGAATCTCCCTGTTGCAAGAACTATGTGGAGACCTGCGCCTTCATTCCTTGAAGGTCTCGAATGCTGGATAGTTGCAGGCGGAGCTCATCATACAGTGCTCTCCTACGACATATCAGACGAGGCTGTAAGAAGCTTTGCCCGTATCATGGGCATAGAGCTTGTTGTTATCAACAAGGATACAACAGTGAACGGTCTCGAGCGCGATATCATGATCGGAGATGTTATCTATGGACGTTAAGGAGCTGAAAGAACGTGTTCTGAAAGCAAACCTGCTTCTCCCGAAATACGGACTTGTTACCTTTACATGGGGCAACGTCAGCGAATACGACCGCGAATCGGGACTTATTGCCATTAAGCCAAGCGGCGTCGAGTACGACACCATGACGGCTGACGATATAGTTGTCCTGACGCTTGACGGCAAAAAGGTAGAGGGTAAGCTCTCTCCGTCAAGTGATACACCTACACATCTTGAAATTTACAGGAACTTCGACGGAATATGCGGAGTAGTCCACACACACAGCCGCTACGCAACATCATTTGCGCAGGCTTGCATGGGCATACCGCCCCTCGGTACTACCCACGGCGACTACTTCTACGGCGAGATACCCTGTACACGCGAGATGACAGACGCAGAGGTAAACGGTGAATACGAGCTTGAAACAGGCAAGGTCATCGTTGAGTGCTGCAAGAACTATGAAAATATCCCTGCGGCTCTTGTTGCCAATCACGGTCCATTCGTGTGGGGCAAGGACTGCATGGAGGCTGTGCACAATTCAGTGGTGCTGGAGGAGCTTTCCGCCATGGCGTGGATAACAAAAACTCTCCGCAGCGACACTCCGAATATGCCTCAGCGATTGCTTGATAAGCATTTTTTCCGTAAACATGGTGATAATGCCTATTACGGACAAAAATAAACTAAAGACCTCACTTTATAAAAAAAGGATTTTTCTCTCCAATTACCGAAAAAAGCTCTGTTTTGTAATGAAACAGAGCTTTTCTCGTTGTAGTATGTATAAAAGGCTGCCTTACCAAAGAAAGGGATTCCAAAGGGACTGTGTTCCTTTGGCAGAGTGACTCCCCATAAGATGGGGAGATGTCCGAAGGACAGAGGGGACGTACCGGTAAGGTCAGAGGCGGCGCCTCTGGTGGGGTGTGGGGCAAAGCCCCGCAGTTACAAAGCGCTCCGCAAGGGTGAATTTCAAAAACAGTCCGGTGGACTGTTTTTGAAAGAGGGACGCCCTGCAAGAGAGGGCGTCCCTTAAATACTATGAGCTTTTCTCGTTTATTTCTTATTCTTCTTGTAAATAATAGCAAGTCCCTTGATAAGGAGATTATTGTCAAGGATAATTTCGCGCTTGCAAAGCGGTACTACCAGCTCGGAGAGACCTCCTGTAGCAACGGCGGTGCATTTTTCGCCAAGCTCCTCCTCGATACGGTCAATGATACCGTCAAGTGCGCTTGCGTTTGAATAGAGGATACCACTCTTTAAGCAGTCGATAGTGTTTGTGCCGATAACGTGTGCAGGCACCTCAAAATTCACCTTGGGGAGCTGTGCTGTACGAGCTGTAAGAGCGTCAGCCGCTACCTTCATGCCTGTGAGGATAAGTCCGCCGCGGTAATTCTTCTTGCTGTCAACGACTGAAAGAGTTGTAGCAGTTCCCATGTCGATGATTATCATGGGCACAGGGTACTGATTTATAGCCGCAACAGCGTCTACTGCCTGATCACTTCCCAGCTGTGCAGGGTTGTCGATGAGGATATTGAGTCCTGTCTTTACTCCCGGACCTGCTATCATAACGTCAACGTCAAAGAGCTTGCGTATCGCTTCTTTTACAGTGTTTGTAACCGAGGGAACGACAGATGACATGATAGCGTCATGGATATCCGAGAGGTCGAAGCGGTTCATTTCAAGGATAGTCCTGATAAGTACAGCGTACTCGGCAGCAGTTGCATTGTGGTTGGTGCTTATGCGCTCAAAGAGCACTACCTCGTCATTGTCGTCAACACAGCCGAAAACGATATTGGTATTTCCGATGTCTACTGCTAAAAGCATATTATATCTCCTTTGAAATTAGTATTTGTCCGTGCGGAAAGGCAGCAGGGGCAGGTCGTTTATGCCGAAAAGTCCCACATCTGCGTAATTTGTCCACTTGTATCGTGCGGCGGCAGGCATTTTCACCTTGTCGCTGCGAAGCTCGATATAGGGCAGTCTTACCGTTGCCTTTGCAGGGTAATAAACGCCGTCCTCGCCTGCTATCTCAAAGCCGTCGAGACAGTGCTCGTCCTTGCCTCCCAGTCCCATTTCGCAGTTGGTCAGGTGTATCAGCATGGCGTTTCCGATGACCTCGAAGTTATCGTACATAGGCGGCAGGGAATCGCGGCGTGTGATGACCTCGTAGACCTCGCTCATAGCCTGAAGATAGAGCCTGTGAGCTACCTGAGACTTGTCTGTGGGGTGGATATTGTTCAGCTCTCCGCAGTCAAGACAGACTGCAAGACCTGTATTTTTTACGCTCTTGAAAACGTTCTCCTGAGCCTCGCGTATCAGCGCCCAGCTCTTGGTGTCGGGATCGTCTATATATCTGAACATGGGCAGCTGCACTATCATAAAGGGCAGCTCCTTGTCCTTCCAGAGGTCGCGCCAGTTCTCGATAAGGAGCTTCAGAAGCACCTCGTAGGTGTTTGGGCGGTGGTCGTCGGATTCGCCCTGATACCACAGCACTCCTGCAAGAGTATAGGGAGCGATACGCTTCACCATAGTCTCATGGAGACCGCAGGGACGCATGGGGTTCTTTATGCTGTGAGGTCCGGGATAGCGGTTCTCGCCGCAGTTTTTCAGCACCTCGTTCCACTTTGCCTCGGGATTCTCAGCGCAGAATTTTATCATGCGCTGCTCCCAAGCCCACTGATAGGTGCTGTATTCGTCGTACTCGGCTATCATTTCCTCGTCGGACTTGCCCTTGATAGCTTCGTCGTATTCGTCAAGATAAGGGCTCAGGCGCTTGTCACAGCTGAGATAGTCGCGGCTTATCCACGCAGAAGCAGAGGAGCCGCCCCAGTTGCAGCCGATAATGCCTACGGTAACGCCCAGCCTTCGGCTCAGCTCCCTTGCGAAGTAGTAGCCTACAGCCGACCATGCTTTTGCGTTATCGGGAGAGGGAGTGCGCCAGCAGCTCTCCTTTTCAGCTTGTTCAAGCTCATCACCGAGCATTGAGCATTTGGGAGTATAGTAGAATCTGACGTTCTCGCTGTAGCAGCTCGCCAGCGCCGCAGCGCCCTTTCGCTCGTGCTGGAGCTCAAACTCCATGTTGGATTGTCCGCCAGCCAGCCAGACCTCGCCTATGGCAACGTTGTGGAATACCTTTTTCACAGCGCCGCAGGATATTTCCAGAGTACATGAGCTGTACTCCTTTCGCGGCGGCAGAACAGCTTCCCATCTGCCGTCCTTGACAACGGCACGGGCAAAGCTTTCAAGCTCGGGTATGCGGACGGTTATTATCTTTTCGTTTTTGCTGCAAGTGCCGAAAACTCGGATATTCCTGTTTCTTTGCAGCACCATGTTATCGCTGAAAACAGCAGCAGCCTTCATGGTGATTCACCTCAGTTCATTGAAAGTCGTGGTGGTTTATTTGAATGAGAGCGCACCCGAATTCTCCATAGCCTTGAGGAGCATGAAGCGCGTTTCGTCGCGGCATTCGGGCTTAGCCATGTAATACATATATGTTTCGAGTACGTTCAGCGGACTTGCTGTTCGTCCCTCTATCTTGAACTGCTCAAAGCCCATAGGCACGTATTTTTCCCAGATATCGTCGGGAGAGATATGAGTGCGGAGATTTCTTATCTCAAAGAGACCTCTCTGTGAGTACGGGCAGTCGCGGAAGTGGTCGGGATCGTACTTTGAAGCGTCAAATGGCAGATTCGGGTACTTCTTGATATGCTCGTTGTAGGCTATCTGCTGAACGCCGATAGAGTGATAATGAGCGGAACGTCGCGGACAATTCGGCTCACAGCAGGCATTTGACAGGAACTCGATACGCGGTCTGTCCGCCATAGGTATCTGCTCCAGCAGGTCGAATCTGTTGTTGAGGTCGTAGTCCATAACGACTATGTGGTAGTCCTTTTTCAGCTCGTCGAGAAGTCCCTCTATTGTATTGAGGCGCTTGCAGGTGGAGCTCGTCAGCTTGTATTTCGGGAAATTCCTGCGAATATAGTCCTCCAGTATGGGAGACATAACGATAGCCTCGTTGAGTCCGTTATTGGCTAAATTCAGCACCATGTTGCAGAACTGGTCGCTGAGGTGCTTCTTTTCGAGGGCAGGATTTGTGAAGGTAAATCTCAGTGGAATGCTCTTTTCGTTGAAGGTCTTGATGACGCTTTTCACGAATGTCTTGTCACAGACGCCGCCCTGAGTTCTGCCGCCGTTCCAGATAGACGGCGGAAATACGCCGTAGAACGAAGCTATCTCAACGCCCTCGCGGAAGAGGTCGGGACGATGCTCTAGAAGCTCTGCAAAGAGCAGGTTAAGCTTGAAATTTCCCGAAAAGTCGGGCAGATGAAAACGTACTCGCATAGTATTCTCCTTAAATTATGATAAGTTGAAAGTTTAGAGTGTAGAGTTGAGAGTTATGGTGTCGCCTGCGGCGACGGATTCAAATTGTAGGGGCTGATGCCCACATCAGCCCGTGATTTATTAAACGGGGCGATGTAGGCATCGCCCCCTACAGGCTAATGGCTAACGGCTTCAAATTTTGCCTTGCAAAATTTGATTTAATCTATGCAGTCTCCGCGCTCCTGCGCTATCTCGTAGCCTGCGGACTCTATTCTTCTTTGCAGACAGAATCGGCACTCTGCGGCTTCCTCGCCAGTGCATATCTTATTGTCGTACAGGTCGTACTTCTTACGCACCATAACAGGCGAAAGATTGGGCATTACCACGTTACAGCCCGTTTGCAGTCCAAGCTCCCTGCCGTTGGGAGCGATAGTTCCGAGAGCTGTCGTGGCAGGCAGGAGGACTTTCGGGAACATAAGTCTCAGTATGCCTAAAAGTCTCAGCGTGAGCTCAAGTGTGCCGCCTTTTTCCTCGGCAAATGGGGTTTTATGATGTGGGACGAATGGCCCTATTCCTATCATCTGAGGCTGGAGCTCCTGCAAGAATCGCAGGTCGGCTATTATGTGCTCTGTGGTCTGGAATGGAGCTCCAACCATGAAGCCTGCGCCAACCTGATAGCCCAGCTCTTTCAGCTGAAATAGGCAGTCCTTGCGGTTTTCAAGGCTCATTTCCTCGGGGTGGAGCTTTGAGTAAAGCTCCTGTGAAGCCGCTTCGTGACGGAGCAGATATCTGTCCGCCCCTGCTTCTTTCAGACGCTTGTAGCTCTCATAGGAGCGCTCACCGAGGGACAGCGTAACCGCGCAGTCGGGGTACTTTTCCTTTATCTCGGATATAAGGGGGCAGAGGAAGTCATCAGTGAAAAATGCGTCCTCGCCGCCCTGCATTACGAATGTGCGGAAGCCCAGCTCATAGCCGTTTTCACAGCATTTCAGTATGTCCTCACGGGACAGACGGTAGCGGTCGGCTTCATTATTGCCGCGGCGGATACCGCAGTAAAGGCAGTTGTTTTTGCAGTAGCTGGAGACCTCGATAAGTCCGCGGAGAAAGACCTTTTTTCCGTAGCTTTTTTGCCTTGTCTCGTCGGCGTATCGGCGGAGAAGCTCCGCTGTCTCCCTATCGTCGGTCTCGATGAGTTTTTTGAGCTCCCTGTCGGACAGGTCGCCCGTTTGGTACAGCTTTTCGACTAATTCCGTCATGTCAGCCGCCCAGCCTTATCATTTCGTCTATGCACTTTCTTGCCTGAGCGATGAGCTCGTCGTCCATAAGTATCTCAAAGGCTTCGCCGCCCTTGCCGCTGATTGCGAGGAGAGTGTTGTAAATATCGGGCAGAGTGGTCAGCTTCATATTGTGACAGACAAGGTCGCGGCTCACGGGATAGAATTTCTTCTCGGGGCAGTCATACTGCAAGTGTTCCACGATAGAATTTTCAGTGCCGATAATGAACTCGGTCTTGTCGGACTTCTTTGCAAAGTCCATGATACCTGTGGTAGAGCCCACGTAGTCCGCAAGCTCAACTACCTTTGGAGTACACTCGGGGTGTACGAGGAAGAGAGCGTCGGGGTGCTCCTCCTTAGCGGCGAGGACTTCCTTTGTGGTTATTCTTGCGTGTGTTGGACAGCCGCCGCTGAGGAGCTTTATATCCTTTTCGGGGCACTGCTTCTTTATGTAGTCGCCGAGATTGCAGTCTGGGATAAAGAGTATCTTGTCATTGTCGAGCGCCTTGACGATACGCAGAGCGCTTGACGATGTTACGCAGACGTCGCAGACGGTCTTGAGAGCCGCAGTTGTATTAACATAGGCAACAACAGTGCGGTCAGGCTCCTGAGCGCGGATAGCGCTGATGAGCTCCTTGTCCATCTGTTCAGCCATTGGACAGCCTGCGTGTTTGTTGGAGAGGTAAACGCGCTTCTGTGGCGAGAGCATTTTTGCAGTCTCAGCCATGAAGTGAACTCCGCAGAAGAGGATATTCTCCTGCGATACGCCCTTTGCGTCAACGCTGAGCTTGTAGCTGTCGCCTACAAAATCGGCAACCTCGCATATCTCGCGAGCCTGATAGCAGTGTGCGAGAACTGCAGTGTTTGTTTCCTTTTTGAGCTGGATTATCTTATCCTGTAATTCACGAACAGTCATTTTTATATTCCTTTCATTTATCTTGTAGGGGCGATGCCCACATCGCCCCGTTAAATTCCAAATCCAATCGGGCTGATGTAGGCATCAGCCCCTACAGCTAACGGCTTCTAATGTTGATGTATTCTCGGGCGCACAATGTGCTCTCCTACATTAAATGTCTTCCATTGATAATGTCGCAATTGCATTCAGGCTCTCGTCGGCGGTTATGCCTGCGAGGAGATTATAGCTGCCCTGACAGGCTATCATGGCGCCGTTGTCGCCGCAGAGCTTCTTCAATGGCATATAGAACTCAAAGCCGCGCTTTCTGCAAGCCTCGGATAAAGTCTCGCGGACTCCAGTATTTGCGGAAACTCCGCCTGCAAGAGCTACCTTTTTGTAGCCGAGAGCCTCGGCGGCACGGATAGTCTTGTCAGTGAGTATCTCCGCGATAGTTGCTTGGAGACTTGCCGCAAGGTCATTCCTGTTGATATCTATGCCTTTCTGCTCGGCGTTGTGGAGCAGATTTATCACGTTGGTCTTCAGTCCCGAGAAGCTGAAATCAAACTCGCTGCCTGCAACGGCAGGGTGTGGGAGCTTGAATGCGTTCCTGTCGCCTGTTTGTGCGGCGTTGTCGATGTGGACTCCGCCCGGGTAGGGGAATCCCATAGCTCTTGCGCACTTGTCGAAGCATTCGCCTGCCGCGTCGTCGTGAGTCCTTCCCACTACACGGAACTTGGTATAGCTGAGCACCTCGATTATATGGCTGTGACCGCCGCTTGCCACAAGGCAGAGGTAAGGCGGCTCAAGGTCGGGGAAGGTCAGATAATTGGTAGCGATATGACCTGCGATATGATGAACAGGTATCAGAGGCTTTCCCGAGGACATTGCAAGAGCCTTTGCGAAGCTTACTCCCACAAGGAGAGCGCCTATAAGTCCGGGGGCGTATGTAACGGCGATACCGTCAAGGTCTGAGAGCTTTACCTGCGCTTCGTCGAGAGCCTGACGGACAACGCCGAGGATATTCTCGCAGTGTCGGCGCGAGGCTATCTCGGGGACAACTCCGCCGTATTTCTTGTGCTCCTCTATCTGCGTGGATATCACCGACGAGAGTATCTCTCGCTGGTCGCGCACCACGCTTGCGGCGGTCTCGTCGCAGGAGCTTTCTATTCCGAGTATAAGCATACTATATCTTCTTTCGTTATTTATTTCAGCTTGCAGACCATAACGTCTGCGTCTTCGGCAGGGTTCCGGTAGAACCGTTTCCGCACCCCTGCCTTTTCAAAGCCGAAGCTCTTGTACAGCCCGATTGCGGCGGTATTGGACTGCCGAACTTCAAGGGCGATGTTTTCCACATCTTCGGGCACGGCTGTTAAAAAAGCCTCCATAAGCATTCTTGCAACACCCTGCCTGCGGTACTGTGGAGCGGTACAAACAGTGAGTATCTCTCCCGTATCGGCGGCGGTGAAGCCTGCTATCATGCCTGCAAGGGTGTCCCCGTCGTAGGCGGCAAGGATAATGCTCTCGGGACGCTGTGCCTCTTCGCGGAAGGAATCCGCAGACCAGCCGTCCACGCCTACGCATAGCTTATCCAGTTCGGACAGCTCATCATAGTTGAATTGAGAATTGAAAATTGAGAATTGAGAATTATTCATTACTTTTCCTTTGAAATGCGTGATTTGCAGACGACCAATGGTCGTACCTACAAATATACCGTAAGCGATGTACAAGTAACGGTTTTTATAAAAGTGAGCGCGTGAAACAAGCGACAACGTGGCAAGGGTGCAGCGTCACGCTGCTTAACCTTTGGCGTCATACCATGAGTGTCCTGTGTGAACGTCCACTGCAAGAGGAACTCTCATATCGTAAACGCCCTGCATTTCCTCTTTGAGAAGCTCCGCGCATTTCTCCGCACAGGCGATATCCGACTCGATGATGAGTTCGTCGTGTACCTGCAATATGAGCTTAGCGTTGAGCTTTTCAGCCTTTAAGCGGTTGTAGACGTTTATCATGGCTATTTTTATAAGGTCAGCGGCTGTTCCCTGCACGGGAGTATTCATGGCTATGCGCTTGCCTGCCGCCTGTAACATCTTGTTGGACGATGAAAGCTCGGGGATACGGCGCTTTCTGCCGAACATGGTGGTAACATAGCCCTCCTTGAAGGCGTTGTCCACGGTGGTCTCCATGAACTCGTTTACCTTGGGGTATTTCGCAAGGTAGTCCGCGATGTACTTCTTGGCCTTTGCCACGGAAGTACCGATATCCTTTGCGAGGGAGAACGCTCCGATACCGTAGATGATACCGAAGTTTACCGCCTTTGCGGCGCTTCTCATTTCGGGAGTCACCATAAATATGGGCATATCAAATACCTGAGCCGCAGTTGAGGTGTGGATATCCTCCCCCGATGTGAAAGCCTCGGTCATGTTTTCGTCGCCGCAGAGGTGAGCCATAACTCTCAGCTCTATCTGGCTGTAGTCGGCGTCGATAAGAGTTTTTCCCTCGTCGGCGGTGAAGAACTTCCTCATCTGTGCGCCAAGCTCCGTGCGGACGGGGATATTCTGCATATTTGGCTCTGTGGAGCTTATACGTCCCGTTCTGGTCTCGGTCTGTCTGAACCATGTGTGGATACGTCCGTCGGGAGCGATTTTATCAAGAAGTCCCACAACGTATGTGGAGTTGAGCTTTGTGTACTGGCGGTATTTCAGCACGTTGTCAACGATTGGAGCGTAATTGCGGAGCTCTTCAAGCACCTCCGCATTGGTGGAGTAGCCGCTCTTTGTTTTCTTTTTTGCCGGCAGTCCCATTTCCTCGAAAAGGACGGTGCCGAGCTGTTTCGGCGAGGAGATATTGAACTCGTGACCTGCCTCGTCGTATATCATCTGCTGAGTTTCCTCTATCATTTCCGACAGGTACACGCCGAAGTCCTCAACGCCCTTTTTGTCGATGAGAACGCCTGTGTCCTCCATTGAAGCAAGGACTTCCGTCAGCGGCATTTCCACTGTTTCAAGGAGCTCCGTCATGCCCTCGGACTCTATCTCTGCGCGGAGCTTTGCAATAAGCCCTTTAAGGGAAAGGAGCTCCGCCAAGTCGTCGTTTTCGCTGTAGAAATGCACTCCGTACTCGGCGCAGAGCTTATCCACGGCGTAGTCCGAAGCGGAGGTATTCAGCAGATAGCCGCATATCGCCGCGTCGCTTTTCAGGTTTTTCAGCTCGCCGCCGTGAGCCATTGCCCAGCGGTAGTGCGCCTTGCCGTCATCGGTGGACTTTGCACATTCAGAGCCAAAAAACGTCTTTATTATATCTTCGCTGTCAGTTGTGTAAACATTGTCCCCGTCCCGTACAGAGAGCTTATCCTCGCGGAAAAGGTACTCGCATTCGCTGAGCTTGCCGATGATATCCGCAGTAAGCTCGCTGACCTTTGCCTCTATAACAGGGACTTCCTCAGCCTTGACCTCGGGGGCGGAATTTGTGCTTTCAGCCGCGCTGATACCCAGCTTGTCAAGGAGCTTGAACATTTCCAGCTCGCTGAGCATACGTCCGATAGCGCCGTTGTCAGGAGCTTTCGGCTTGTAGCTGTCAAGGTCTGTATCTATGGGAGCGTTGCGGACGATAGTCGCCAGCCATTTGCTCTCCCTGGCGGCTTCTGCGCCTGCGGCAAGCTTAGCCTTAACGCCCTTGGTGAGGGTGGAATCCTCGTAATTCTCGTAAAGATTCTCGATACTTCCGTACTCCTTGATAAGAGCGGAAGCGGTCTTTTCACCGATGCCTGCAACTCCGCTGATATTGTCGGAGCTGTCGCCCATGAGGGCTTTCAGGTCGATGAGCTTTATGGGCTCGAAGCCGTAATCCTCGGTAAATCGCTCAGGAGTGTAGTATATATTCTCCTTGTTTGTGGCAAGGATAACCGTGACCTTATCGTCGATGAGCTGCAAGCTGTCGCGGTCTCCCGTCAGCACGAAGCACTCGTTGCCGCTGTCGGAGCAGAGCTTTGAGAGTGTACCCAGTACGTCGTCAGCCTCGAAGCCCTCGCACTCCACGACTTTAACGCCCATAAGGGTGAGGAGCTCCTTAACGCGTGGGAGCTGCTCTGCAAGCTCGGGAGGCATACCCTTGCGGTTAGCCTTGTAGGTCGCCACAGCCTTGTGACGGAAGGTAGGAGAGCGCAGGTCAAAGGCTACAGCCACAGCGTCGGGCTTTACGTCGCTGATATTGCGAAGATAGATATTCATAAAGCCGAAAATGGCGTTGGTGAACTGTCCTTTTTTATTTGAAAGCAGCTTTATGCCGTAAAAAGCGCGGTTAAGTATGCTGTTTCCGTCGATTGCGAGAAGTTTCATAGCGGTCTCCTTGTTGTAAAATTTATATCAATATACAATTTGCCCATTTTATTGATTATAACACAAAAGGGATAAAATTTCAAGCCTTTAGCCATTAGCTTGCAGGGGGGGCACAGTGTGCGCCCGAAATCGCAGCAAAAAAGGGCGGATAGTATCCGCCCCTGCAATTATGCATTATAGATTGCTCTCTGCAATTACCTCTACCTCGGCAAGAACGCCCTTTGGGAGAGCCTTTACCGCAACACAGCTTCTTGCAGGCAGAGATGTGAAATACTTGCCGTATATCTCGTTGAATGCGGCAAAATCGTTCATATCTGCAAGGAAGCAGGTAGTTTTCACAGCCTTGTCAAAACCTGAGCCTGCCGTAGCAAGAACAGCTCCGAGGTTGTGCATTATCTGCTCGGTCTGCTCCTCGATAGTAGTGCCCTTTACTGTGTTTGTAACGGGATCAATAGCTATCTGACCGCTTGTGTAGACCATTCCATTTGAAACTATAGCCTGTGAGTAAGGTCCTACTGCCGCAGGGGCCTTTTCTGTGTGGATCTTTATCATGATAGATTCCTCCTAAATATTTTTCAGTATTACTTCTGTCATTTCCGTGCAGGTCAGGGGCTTACCCTTGTCAGTGCCCATGAGGTCGGCGGTTCTGTGACCGTCGTTGAGAGCCTTGTCAACTGCGGCTTCTATGGTATCGGCTTCATCGGCAAGCCCGAATGAATACCGAAGCATCATAGCTCCCGAAAGTATAGTAGCTATTGGGTTTGCGGCGTTTGTGCCTGCAATGTCGGGAGCTGAGCCGTGAATAGGCTCATAGAGTCCGCGCTTTGAAGCTCCCAGCGAAGCCGAAGCCAGCATACCTATGGAGCCCGTTATCTGCGAGGCTTCATCTGACAGTATATCGCCGAACATATTGGACGTAACGATGACGTCGAACTGCTTGGGATCGCGTACAAGCTGCATAGCGGCGTTGTCCACGAACATATCCCTGTATTCCACCTCGGGATAGCTTTCAGCCAGCTCATGCATGGTCTTGCGCCAGAGCCGTGAGGACTCCAGAACATTAGCCTTGTCCACGCTGCAAAGCCGCTTGCCACGCTTCATTGCGGCTTCAAAAGCCGCCTTGCCTATGCGCTCTATTTCGGTTACGCTGTAAGCCTCGGTGTCAAAGGCTTCTGTGCCGTATTTTCCCTCGCGGTAGCCGCGGTCACCGAAGTATATACCGCCTGTTAATTCCCTTACTATGAGTATATCGAAGCCGCCGCCCACTATCTCGTCTTTCAGGGGAGAAGCTCCTCTAAGGGCAGGATAGAGCTTTGCAGGGCGGAGATTGGTATACAGTCCCATAGCCGAGCGTATGCCCAGTAGGGCTTTTTCGGGGCGGATATCTCCTGCGAGACCGTCCCATTTCGGACCGCCTACAGCTCCGAGGAGAACGCTGTCGGAGGCTAAACAGCCGTCCACGGTCTCCTGCGGCAGGGGCAGACCTGTTTCGTCGATTGCACAGCCGCCTATGAGGTACGGTGTGAAATTGAATTTATGTCCGAACTTAGCTGCGTTTTTTTCAAGTACGGCAACGGCGCTGTCCACAATTTCGGGACCTATGCCGTCGCCCTTTAGAAGTGCGATATTAAGCTCCATACAAATCCTCCCTTGCATGAATTGAGAATTTAGAATTGAGAATGGATGTGTCCGATTTGCGGACAGATTTATCGCGTCAGCGATACCATGATCTCAATTATTTGACCGTTTTCAGACAGTTCTCGCCGCGCTCGATAGCTACGATACCAGTGCGGCACATCTCCATGATTCCGAATGGCTTCAAAAGCTCTATAAATGCGTCTATTTTCGAGGTCTCTCCCGTAAGCTCACAGGTGAGGGAGGTAGGGGAGTAGTCCACTATCTTTGAGCGGAATATCTCAACTGCGGTCATTATATCCTGACGTATCTCAGCCTTGTTTCTCACTTTTATGAGCAGGAGCTCGCGGATAACGCTGTCCTTGGTGTCCAGCACCTCGACCTCTCTGACATCATGGAGCTTTTGCAGCTGCTGCAATATGCGCTCTTTCATGTCGTCATCGCCGTGAAAGGCGATAGTTATTCTTGAAAAGCCGCTGGACTCTGTCTCGCCCACGGTAAGGCTGTCGATGTTGAAGCCGCGGCGTGTGAACATTCCCGAAACTCTGGAAAGAACACCCGAAACATTGGCAACTATAACTCCTATTACGTACTGCTGTTCCATTAATGTCACCTCACTTTACTGATGTGATTATATCCTCTGCCGAACCGCCCTGCGGCAGCATTGGCAGTACCAGCTCGTCGCAGTCAACTGCGCAGTCGATAACGAAAGGTACGTCGCTTGCGAAAGCGGCTTCTGCTAATTTTTTCAGCTCCTCAGCCGTTGAAGCGTGACCGCCCTTTGCACCGAATGCCTCAGCCACCTTTGCAAAGTCCGTCCTGCGGTCAAGAGTGGTATTGGAGTAGTGCTTGTCGTAGAAAAGCGTCTGCTGCTGACGAACCATTCCAAGTACGCCGTTGTTCATAACGACGATGATCACGGGGATATCCTGAGATACCGCAGTTGCAAGCTCGCCTAAGTTCATGCCGAAGCTGCCGTCGCCTGTGAACAGTACAACGCGCTTACCCGTAGCTGTTGAAGCTCCGATAGCTGCGCCCAGTCCGTAGCCCATAGCTCCGAGACCGCCGCTTGAAAGGAATGTACGGGGCTTTTTGAGGGGATAGCGCTGAGCCGTCCACATCTGGTGCTGTCCCACGTCTGTGGCGATGATAACGTCTTCGCCTGCACGGGCGCTGATTATGTCGATTATCTCATATGGGCTGAGCTTCGGAGAGCCGCCCTTTTCTGTTATTTTTTTTCTTGCACTGTCAGCTGCTTCTTTGGTGAGTTTTTCTTCCTGTGCTTTCAGCTCCGCGATATGCTTCGCCCAGTCTGGGTGTCTGTTTTCCTCTACCATGGCGGTAAGGCGCTCCACGGAGTCGAGGAGGTCGCCGCGTATAGTGAGGTCGGCAGGGATATTCTTGTTGAGCTCCGCGCCGTCGATATCTATGTGGATAATGCGGTAATTCTTGGTAAATCGGCTGTTTTCGCCTGTGGACCTGTTGCTGAAGCGTACTCCGAGAGCAATGACGAGGTCGGCTTCATATTCGGCAGCAGTTGAAGCGTAATGACCGTGCATACCCTGCATACCGAGGAATCTCGGGTGGTCGCAGGGAACGGCTGAGAGCCCCATGAGTGAGCAGCCCATAGGTGCGTCTATTTTTTCCGCAAGAGCTGTCACCTGCTGTGAAGCCTTGCCGCTGATAACGCCGCCGCCGAAGTAGATATACGGCCTCTGGGCGCTGTTTATGAGCTCTGCCGCTTTCTGAAGCTTTGTTTCCGAAGCAAAGGTCAGAGGATAGGGGATAACAGGTTGTGCGTTGGATTCGTACTCGCAGAGCGCCGTCTGAACGTCCTTGGGGATATCCACAAGAACAGGTCCCTGTCTGCCCGATTTTGCTATTTTAAAGGCTGTGCGGAGGGTGTCCGCAAGCTCCTTTATATCCTTGACGATGAAATTATGCTTGGTGATAGGCATGGTCACGCCGACGATGTCGACCTCCTGGAAGCTGTCCCTGCCTATCTGGTCGCAGGAGACGTTTCCCGTGATAGCCACCATTGGCACTGAATCCAGATATGCCGCAGCTATGCCTGTTACGAGGTTTGTAGCCCCCGGGCCCGAGGTAGCTATTACAACTCCCACCTTGCCTGTTGAACGGGCGTAGCCGTCCGCAGCATGGGCAGCTCCCTGCTCGTGGGCAGTGAGTATGTGCTTTATGCGGTCACGGGCGATGTATAGCTCGTCAAAGAGGTCGATGACCTGACCTCCGGGGTAGCCGAATATAGTGTCGCAGCCCTGCTCGATGAGAGTCTCAACGACGATTTTTGCACCTGATATTTTCATATTAAAACGTCCTTTTCATTTAGCCTTTAGCCGTTAGCATAATTCGGAATGCGGAATAGAATAAATCAAACTTCCGATATTTTTATCAGTTCTTCTTTAGTGTATTCTTTATAATATGTTTTGTTTGGAGAAAACATAGAGTCAGTTGTGTCAGGTATCTTTTTTATAACTTTTTTCAAGTCAATATCCTTTGGCAATGATAAAAAGTTCCCATTTTCATCTTCCGATTTTATGGCACAGAAAATAAATTCACCGTTTTCAAGGTCAAATTCAAAATAATCTGCTGCTTCTTCTGCGTTGATATCTAAATAATCGCTTTGATTTTCAACGAACTTTTCATAAATGAATTCCATTAACGCTTGTTTGCTTATTTTTATTACTCTTACTTTATTTTTATCCATGTGAAGCTCCCATAAAACAAAGTTTATATTAATTTGACCGTTTTTGCGGACGTGCAATGCTCGTCCCTACATTCTCAATGCTCATTGCGGCGCAGGATATCAAATACATTGTTCTTTTCAAAATCGCGGATTATGGCGTCGGGGAGAAGAGTCCTGCATTGCTGTTCGTCCGCCCATACATAGTCCTGATGTTCAAAGCTTAGCTTTACGGTTTCTGTCGATGTTTCGCAGAGATATACTATGAGCAGGTCGGGGAGCTCCCGTTCCAGAACGGCAACATAAGCGATATTTCCTATCCTGATATCCGTAATGCCTGTTTCTTCCTGTATCTCGCGCATAACAGCGTCCTCGGGAGTTTCGCCGCTTTCGATGTTTCCGCCTGCATTCTCCCATGAACCGGCGCCGATATCGTCATTTTCACATCGCTTTATCAGAAGAAATCTGTTGAGCTTGGGGTTGTATATTATACATTTTACGATTATTTTTGCTATCATTTTATCTCCTTTGGGGAGTGTTGGAAATCCTGATACGGGCGGCGGAACGCCGCCCATACATTCTCAATTCGGGACGTCGAGGACGCCGTCCCCTACAATTATATCATGCCGTTGGCGATAGCCTGCATAAGTCCGCCGTTTTCGATTATTTTCTGGACAAACTCGGGGAAAGGCGCTGTTTTGTACTCTTTGCCCGTGGTGATATTGCGGATAATTCCGTTATCGAGATCAGCTTCCACATTATCTCCCTCGGAGATACCCTCGGCAGCTTCGGGACATTCCACGATAGCAAGTCCGATATTGATAGCGTTGCGGTAGAAGATACGGGCGAAGCTCTTGGCGATGACAACGGAGATTCCGCTTGCCTTTATGGCTATGGGAGCGTGTTCACGGGACGAGCCGCAGCCGAAATTCTGTCCTGCAACCATTATATCGCCCTGTTTTACGCGGCTCACGAAGGTCTTGTCGATGTCCTCCATACAGTGGCTTGCAAGCTCCCTGTGGTCGCTTGTATTGAGGTAACGCGCAGGGATAATAACGTCTGTATCCACGTTGTCGCCGTATTTTATAGCGTTTCCTGTGTATTTCATAGCTCCATTACCTCCCACGGGCTTGTTATCCTGCCTGTTACGGCGCTTGCCGCCGCAGTTGCAGGGCTTGCAAGGTATACCTCGGACTCGGGGTGTCCCATACGTCCCACGAAGTTGCGGTTCGTAGTCGTTACGGCTCTCTCGCCTGCGGCAAGAATGCCCATATATCCGCCAAGGCACGGTCCGCAGGTAGGAGTTGACACTACTGCGCCGAACTCGATAAATGTGCGGATAAGCCCCATTTCCATAGCGTCAAGGTATATCTGCTGAGTTGCAGGTATCACGATAACGCGGACGTGTTTTGCGGCTTTGCGCCCTTTCATTATCTCAGCGGCGGCAATGAGGTCCTCAAGTCTGCCGTTGGTACATGAGCCTATTACCACCTGGTCTATCTTTACATCGCCTATCTCGGCGAAGGTACGTGCATTTTCTGGAAGATGAGGAAAAGCCACGGTAGGCTCTATCTCCGACAGGTCAACGGTGAGCACCTCGTCGTAGTCTGCGTCCTCGTCAGCTTTGTATATAACGGGCTCTGCGCCGCCGTGTGTGCGGATATAGTCGAGGGTGATATCGTCAACCTCGAAAATACCGTTCTTTGCTCCTGCCTCGATAGCCATATTCGCCATGCAAAGGCGGTCGGCCATAGTAAGGGAGGCAAGTCCCTCGCCTGTGAATTCCATAGAGCGGTAAAGGGCTCCGTCCACGCCTATCTCGCCGATAATGTGGAGGATAACGTCCTTGCCCGACACGAATCTGCGGAGCTCTCCTGTGAGGACTACCTTGATAGCCTCGGGCACCTTGAACCACGCCTTGCCTGTAGCCATTCCGCAAGCCATATCCGTTGAGCCCACGCCTGTTGAGAAAGCTCCCAAAGCTCCGTAGGTGCAGGTGTGGGAGTCGGCTCCGATGACCACATTTCCTGCGGTGACCAGACCTTTTTCGGGGAGCAGGGCATGTTCGATGCCCATTTCTCCCACGTCGTAGAAGTGTGTTATGTCCTTTTTCGTGCAGAAATCGCGGCACATCTTGCACTGCTCTGCCGCCTTTATGTCCTTGTTGGGAGCGAAGTGGTCCATGACCATGGTGACCTTGTTTCTGTCGAACACGCTGTCCTTACCCAGCTTTGCGAACTCCTTGATAGCTACGGGAGAGGTTATGTCGTTGCCGAGAACGAGGTCAAGGTCTGTCAGGATAAGCTCTCCCGGACAGACTGACTCCCTGCCCGAATGAGCCGCAAGTATCTTCTGAGTCATTGTCATTGCCATATTTCCACACTTCCTTTACATTACTGCTTGTTGAGCATATTATTTACCGCGCTGACAAGAGCCTTGACTGAAGAAGTGATGATATCGTTGTCGATACCCGTTCCCCAGAAGCTTTTGCCCTCCTTTGTGACTATCTCAACATAGGATACAGCCTTTGAAGCCGAGCCTACTTCCAGAGCGTGCTCGGTGTAGCTGTTGAGACTGTAGTCTGCGCCTGTATATGAGCGTATAGCGTTGCTGACGGCGTCAAGACGACCGTTACCTGTATCGGTGACAGTAACTCGTCTGCCGCTGTAATCGAAGCTTACAGTTGCTTCGATACCGTTGCGCTGTACGAAGTGAGTTTCCGTGATATTTATAGGCGAGGTTATATCCACATAGTTGCTCTTGAATATGGAGTAGACCTCGTCGGGGAGGAGCTCCTTGTGCTTTTTGTCGGAAATGCCCTTGACAAGGTAGCCCACGCTCTCGCGCATCTTCTTTGGCAGGTCGTATCCGAAGCGAGTCTCCAGTATGTAGCCGATTCCGCCCTTGCCCGACTGGCTGTTGATACGGATAACGTCGGATTCGTACTCTCTGCCGATATCCGTAGGATCAAGAGGAAGATAGGGCACGTTCCAGACAGTATCGCCGTGTTCCTCGCGCCATTTCATGCCCTTTGCGATAGCGTCCTGATGAGAGCCGCTGAACGCCGCGAATACAAGCTTTCCCGAATAGGGCTGACGCTCATAGATACCCATTCTCGTCAGACGGGAGAAGTCCTCGGACAGCGACGGTATATCGCTGAAATCCAGCTCGGGATCAACGCCCTGCGAGTACATATTCATGGCGAGAGTAATGATATCCACGTTTCCTGTGCGCTCGCCGTTGCCGAAGAGAGTTCCCTCGACGCGCTCTGCACCTGCAAGGAGTCCCATTTCCGTGTCAGCCACCGCACAGCCGCGGTCGTTGTGGGGGTGGAGGGAGACTATGACGTTTTCGCGGTATTTCAGGTTCTCGCACATATACTCTATCTGATTTGCGTAAACATGGGGCATTGAGAGCTGTACCGTTACGGGGAGATTGATTATGACCTTGTCCTCGGGTGTGGGCTGCCACACGTCAAGAACGGCGTTGCATATCTCCAGCGCGAATTCGGGCTCTGTACCCGTGAAGCTCTCGGGGGAGTACTCAAAGCGGAAATTGCCTTCGTACTTCTCGCGGTACTCTTTAAGGAGCTTTGCTCCGCTGACCGCGATATCTATTATCTCCTCCTTGCTCTTGCGGAAGACCTGCTCGCGCTGAGCCACAGAGGTGGAGTTGTAAAGGTGAACTATGGCGTTCTTGCAGCCCTTGAGGGCTTCAAACGTCTTTTCGATGATGTGTTCACGGGACTGGGTAAGCACCTGTATCGCCACATCGTCGGGAATGAGATCCTGCTCGATAAGAGTGCGGCAGAAGTCGTACTCGGTCTCGGAAGCGGCAGGGAAGCCGATCTCTATCTCTTTGAAGCCGATATCCACCAGTCTGCGGAAGAATTCCAGCTTTTCGCCGAGGCTCATGGGTATTATAAGAGCCTGATTTCCGTCGCGGAGATCGACGCTGCACCACTGTGGAGCCTTGTCGATATAGGACTTTTCTGTCCATTTCATGGCAGTTTTCGGCGCTTCAAAGAATTGTCTTGTGTACTTTTTTACGTTATTCATGTCAAAACCTCCATTCCGATCCGTTTGCCTCGCAGGAGGGTAATAAAAAATCTCCTCCATGCACGGCATGGAAGAGACGAAGCTGCAATATACTCCGTGGTACCACTCTTCTTGATGTAAGAATACACCCACTCATCTGCGTCGGATCAACGCATATCTCTGTAACGGGAGAGCCCGTCCGTGCCTACTTGACGCGGTCTGCGCCTTTGGGACGGCTGCTCGGGGAGGAGTTATGACCTGTATTTGTCTGCCGACTTTCACCAGCCGTCGGCTCTCTGTGAAAACTCACACAAGCTTTGTTTCCCTTCATAGCATTTTCAATTTATTAACTGTATTATACAATGAAAAACAGCGTTTGTCAAGCATTTGAATAAATTTTGCAAATTGAAATTGCAGGGGAGGGCGCCTAACAGGCGCCCGTAAGTATTTGTGTCATTTTAGTCGGGCGAGCAGAACCGCCCCTACAGCTCAAGGAGCTTTACTTCCGCAGTCGGGGCAGAAATTGCTGGTGCAGTCCCTGCCGCAGCTGCATTTCCACGGCTTTACGGGCGCTTTCATGCCGCATTCGGGACAGAAATTGGTACTGTTTTCCGTTCCGCATACACAGCGCCATTTATCGCCGTTCCACACGGGAGCAGCCTTGTTCTCCACAGCCATGCGGAAAAGCGCTTCGCCGTTGGTCATATACTGCAAGCCCACAACGGGAAAACCGAATATAAACATAAACGTCACCTCATTGCTATTGCTGCGACTTTATATAGTCAGCTATCCTGTATATTCCGTAGAATACCCATATTATCCATGATATCGCCCAGAGTCCTGTGAATACGCTGAATAATAGGTATACTGCCGCAACGGCGGCAGCGATGAGCCAGTGCTTCATGATTTACTTCTTTACGCCGAGAGAAAGAATTCTGCCTGCAAAGTCGTTGAAGTTCTGTGTCTGGAGTATTACCTTACCCGGACCTACCAGCTTTGTGAGGAAAAGTCCCTCGCCGCCGAGGAATATATTTCCCAGTCCCTTTACAGTCTCTATCTCGTACTGTACAGTGGGCTCGAAAGCAACGACGTTACCTGTATCTACTTTGAGTATCTCGCCGGGAGCGAGAGTTTTCTCTACCATATCTCCGTCAACTTCGAGGAAAGCCATGCCGCTTCCGAAGAGCTGCTGGAGAATGAAGCCCTCACCGCCGAAGAATCCCGAGAGTATCTTCTTTGTGAAAACTGCCTTGAGGTCTACTGTCTGTTCAGCGCATAGAAATGCGCCCTTCTGGCAGATAAGACCGCCGTTGGAGATATTTACAGGAACGAGAGAACCTGGGACTGTAGCGCCGAAAGCTATCTTTGCGCCCTGAACTTCTGCTGTGTAATTAGCCATGAATATGGATTCGCCTGTGAACATTCTTCCGAGGCTTCTTCCGAGACCGCCTCTTGCATTTGTGCTCATCTTGATGCCCTGTGACTGCCAGATCATTCCGCCTGACTGTGTGAACATTGATTCTCCTGCGTTAAGCTCGCATTCTACTGCCGGTACTGTTTGACCAATAATCGTATATCTCATACAGACATACCCTCCTTAACATTTTATTATATTCAGCGGAATTACCGCTTTTAAACATTTTTTATCCTGCACAGATTGGCTTCGCCAGAGTTGAGGTGGATAGTCTCACCCGACTGGAGCTGCACTATGAGGTTGGCATTGTCGTCAATGCCCGTAGCTTCGCCGATTATCTGCTTGTTTCCCACATTTGCGGTTATTATATTTCCTGTGAGTATCTCGCGCTCCCTGTAGGCTGAAAGGAAGCTGCGGTTCTCTATTTTACGCATATACACTTCAAGGCGGTTGAGCACCTCTGCGCAGAGCCTGTTCCTGTTTACGGCAACTCCCGTCTCGTCCTCGATAGATGTAGCCCTTTTGCGTAGCTCCTCATCGAAGCTGTCGCCTATACTGCGGACGTTTATGCCGATACCGATAACAGCGCAGTCAAGAGTGCGCATTTCAAGTCCGAATGAAGCCTCTGTCAGTATGCCGCATATTTTTTTGCCGTTCATGTAGAGGTCGTTCACCCATTTTATCATAACGGGCTGACCGCAGCAGTATTCTATAGCTTCTGCAACTGCGCAGGCTGCCGCTCCTGTTATCATTGGAGCGTATTCAAGGCTGAATTCGGGGCGTACAAGAGTACTCATATATAGTCCCTTGCCGGCAGGTGAAACGAAGCTCCTGCCTATACGTCCTCTGCCTGCGGTCTGACGGTCAGCAACGGAGGTAGTACCGTTTGGAACGTTGTTTGAATCCTGTTCCTTGGTGATATTATTGGTGGACTCAACTGTATCATACACGCTGAGGTTGCGTCCCAGCTCTTTTGTTTTCAGAAACGGAGTGATAAGGTCTGCCGAAAGTCTGTTGTTGTCATCGTTGAGCTTGTAGCCCTTGGAGGTCACTGAGCTGATGGAAAATCCTTCAGTTTCAAGCGCTTTTACGGCTTTCCACACAGCATTGCGGCTTACGCCGAGCTTGTCTGCAAGGGCGGCTCCCGAGATATAATCGCCCTCTGCGCCTGCAAGGGAGGCGAGCAATTCGGATTTTACGTTCATAGTCGAGTGTTCCTTTCGGTAATGTTGATAACATTGTATCACAAAAAAATAGTTTTTGCAAGAGAAATCACGGAAAATTGGTAAAAATGACGTTCGGAGATATCATAATTTTAGCTAAGCGCAAAAAAGGACGGGTTTCGAGACCGACCTTGTTGTATAATCTTATTTTGCACGGGCAAAAAGTTGAGAGTTGAGAATTGAGAGTTGAAAGTTATGGAGTCGCCGTTGGCGACAAGATTTTAATAAAATGAGCGAATAAAACACATTAACTCTCAACTCTGCACTCTCAACTCTCAACTGCGCCAAAGCGCCTAAGCTGTACTGCGGCTATGGCTGCCGTAAGCGCACAGGGCGCTATACTTGGCAGAATCCTCCGCATATACATATCGCTGACGGGCAGCATGGTGTATTTATCCGTCCAGCCGCTTGAATCGGCGTGGTCTGTGAGCTGCTTCAGCATCACCAGACACAGGACAAGTCCGCCCAGAGCAAGAATAATTGCCAGAATATTCGGCGTTTTTTTCCTGAAAAGGCACAGAAAAGCTCCGAAAACCATAAGAACTGCGGATATTATGAGAAAAACTCCCGTATTTTTCAGCTCTGCGCCGTAGCTTTCTCCGTTATATATGAGACCTGCCCCCGAAAGTGCGGTCATAGCTCCCGAAAACCATAAGCTCAGCAGCAAAGTCACGACCTTGCATACCGTCATCAGGGGCGAGCGCCTTTCAGGAAGCTTTTTTGTGTTTTTTTTGCTCATTTTTTACTCCCTATGTAGTTTTCGGCTGTGTGGAATTCACATCTATAAAAGCACTCAGCCGAAGCATAATAATTATTGCTCCCGTATTTGCGGAGCAATATGTTCCACGGAACAGGAAAGGATAACAAAATGTTTTTTAAAAGAAAAATTGTAAGATCTGCTGCAACGCTATTATTTGCAGCTTTTGTGGGATTATTCGGAACAGCAGGCTATTATTCCGCACAACTGCCTGCGGTGATAAGCGCTTCGTCGGCAGATGACCTGAAAATAGCGTCTTTTCCGCAGCTCAGCTGCTCTGCTGCGCCTGAGCTTGCCATACCTGCCGCAGGTACCTGCTCAGACGGGGAGCAGGTGACTTTTTCGCTTTTCGGCGCTATCCCCGTCAAAAATGTTGAAGTCCGAAAAACAGAAGCTCCCGTTTTAGCTGTGGGAGGGCGTCCCTTCGGCATAAAGCTGCTCATGGAGGGCGTCATGGTCACAGGACTTGGCGACGTGGAGTGTCAGGACGGCTCGCTGACCTGTCCTGCCGAGGACGCAGGCTTGCAAAAGGGAGATATAATACGTCTTGCAGACGGCGAGATACTCACCTCAAACGACCAGTTACAGCAGAAAATAGCCGATTCTGGCGGAAACGTCCTTGAACTTTCGGTGCGCCGCGGCGATGAGGATATAGCCATGGAGCTCCAGCCCGTGCTCTCGCGCAGAAGCGGCGGCTGGAAAGGCGGTATGTGGGTTCGTGACAGCATAGCAGGAATTGGTACGATGACTTTTTTTGACACGAAAACAGGCTGTTTTGCAGGACTTGGACACCCTATCTGCGATTCCGATACGGGCGGAGTAGTCCCTGTTCACAGCGGCGAGGCTGTGCCTGTGGAAATTACCGAGGTAAAGCGGGGCGCCCGCGGCTTGGCAGGGGAGCTTCGGGGCAAATTTGCCATGTCTGACAGCTTCGGCGTTCTTGAACGTAACAAGCCCAGCGGTATCTACGGGCGGCTCAATAGCGAGGCTCTTGCGGAGATGACCGCGGACTGCGAGGAGTTCCCCATGGCTTTCCGTCAGGAGATAACCGAGGGCGAAGCCGAGATATACACCACAGTTTCGGGAAATACTCCCGAGAGGTATTCTGCTGAGATAGTCAGTGTTGACTACAGCAGCGGCACAAGCTCGAAAAACATGGTGATACGCATAACCGACAGGCGGCTTCTTGACGCGGCAGGAGGCATAGTTCAGGGCATGAGCGGCAGTCCTATAATCCAGAACGGCAAGCTCATAGGTGCGGTAACTCATGTTTTTGTGGGCGAGCCAGCAAAGGGATACGGTATTTTTGCGGAAAATATGGCTTCTGAGCTGTAAAAAAATAAATGGGCGTTACTTTTGGTAACGCCCCGAGTTTTTTGTCTGATTATCTATTTTCCTCGCTGAAACCGCTGTCAACAAGCTCGATAAGAGCATCAACTGCAGCCTTTTCATCAGCGCCGTCAGCGATAACCTTAACGTTTGTACCGCCAACAATACCGAGCGAAAGAATGCCAAGCAGACTCTTTGCATTTACTCTGCGCTCTTCCTTTTCGATCCAGATCGATGACTTGAACTCGTTAGCCTTCTGAATAAAGAAGGTTGCGGGTCTTGCGTGAAGTCCAACCTGATTCTTTACCATTACTTCTCTGACAAACATAAACAACTCTCCTATTCTCGTAAGTTACAGTCTCTCTAATTCTTTTTAAGGACTGTGTTGCCGTTTGCAAATTTGTTTCACTTGCTGATTTTATTATACAGTCTATTTTTTGCTTAGTCAACGGATTTTTATGATTAAAAGTCATGTTTCCGCTAAATTCTACATTTAGATTAAATGTGAATGAAATTTTATCAACTTGCTTGTTTATTATCACTACAAAAAATTGTTGATAGTGATTGTTGAAAGTGCATATTTATCAACATGATATTATGGTATTTTTTTCTAAAGGGAGAATGCTTTTTTGTCTATACAGCCAGTTATGTGTGGAACACTTTGTGGAACAATGACTTTTTTTGTGGAACAAATTGTTGAGGAATTGGTCAGCCAATTTTTCCGTTATATTTTTCCAGAAGGTCAGGTCGGCGCTCCTCTGTGAGCTTCAGGCTCTGCTCGTGACGCCATGTTTCGATGTTCTTGTGATGTCCTGTAAGGAGCACGGGCGGAACTGCCTCGCCCTCCCATATTTCGGGGCGTGTGTACTGAGGATACTCTAAAAGTCCGCTGTAAATGCTCTCGTCGGTGAAGCAGACCTCGTCGGAGAGTACTCCATCGCACATACGGGCAACAGTATCGGCAACTACCATTGCAGGGAGCTCGCCTCCTGTGAGTACATAATCGCCAATGGATATCTCCTCGTCTACGATCTTGTCGATAACACGCTGGTCTACGCCCTCATAGTGACCGCAGAGAATGAGGATATTGTCCATTTTTGACAGCTCAATGGCTTTCTGCTGGTCAAATATCCTGCCCTTGGGGGACATATATATAGTATGGGGCTTTGCGCCGAGGTCTTCGCAGACTGCCTTGTAGCAGTTGTAAATGGGCTCGCACTGCATTACCATGCCCATTCCGCCGCCGTAGGGCGTATCGTCAACGCGGCGGTGCTTATCCTGAGTATATTCCCGTATCTGACGGCAGTGCAGGCTTATTTTTCCTGCCTTGCGGGCTCTGCCGATAATGCTCTCACCGAGGACGGCTTCGCACATTTCGGGGAACAGTGTGGCTATTTCAATATGCATATTTATGCTCCTTTATGATTTGAGACCGCATGAAGCGGTCTCGAATATTCTTATGTAAGCTTGATACTGTTTGCGATCGCCAGTATCTCATTTGTATCTGTGACCTTTATGCCGATGTGGTATTTGGTCTTTTTATCGCGCTCGGGGTAGATGTCGATGTATGCCATGTTGTAGTCTGACACCTTTTCGATGTGGAGACAGCCGCGGAAGCCTACTCCGTCAACGGAATAGTATACTTTCGGATTGTTTTCGCCGAAATACGCTTCGTTTTTCTCCTTCATCATAAGATAGAAGGTCTTGGAGTTCTTGAAGTCGTGGATATCGAAATCCTCCATAGAAAGGGACATTTTCAGCTTTGTGAACTCATAGCCGTTCTCGGGAGTGGTCTTTTCCACAGCCTTGCAGTAACGGTCGAGAGCTTCCTTGGAAATGCCCGTTCTGTCGAGAAAATCGTCGCTTTCGCTTATACTCAGCTCGTTTATGATGATATAGTGGGTATCGTCGCCGTTTTGCCATTTTGCCTCGGACTTGTCGTCGGTGCGCATGGGCTTCATATCGTTCCACGCGGTAAGGCGCAGACCGAAGTTTGAATAGTCGGCGCATTCCTCTGGCAGAGGCGGCAGATCATCGGGAATGGTCTCCCATATACTGTTGGTAAGCTGTAATTCGTGGGTGCACTTGTATTTATACGGTATGCCGGGGAAGAAGTAGGCGCAGACGCCTGCTGCGGCGATTATGAGCAAAAACAGTATGCCGAAGAATTTTTTCATGGTTGGGTGCCTCCTTTTGGCGTATTTACGCCGAATTTTCTTTTGTTCTTTTTATTTTTCTATCTCTTTTTTATGCATAAGGTGTATGCCGATGTGTCCGATCCCAAGTATGAGAGACGCCGCAGTAAGAAAGACGCTGCGGGCGTATACTCCGAGGAGAAATACCGCAAATACAGGCAGTGAAGCGCCTGCCAGCGGAAAGCCGCAGTAATCCGAGTACATATCTCCGAGGGTGCGGCTGCTTCGGAAATATTTTATCCAGTAGAGCTCATACATTATCATAAGTATGAGTGCGAGTATAAGATAGCCCAGTCGGGGAGAAACGGCAAAGCGGTCAAGTCGGCGGTCGATAAGTACGAATACCGACACAAGGACTTCGCCTGTGCGTTCAAGACCGAGGAGAAGCTTGTTCTCGTGCTTTGCGGACTCCTCATAGCCTGTGGGCTGATTTTTGCTCCATATGATATTGGGGATAAACAGTATGAGCAGGAAAACTATCCCTGTTACCGATACGCCCCATTTCGGGAGCTGTAGCCAGCCTTTCAGCGGTTCTGCGCTGGTCATTGCCGACCATGCGGCAACTGCCGCAAAAGCCGCAGTAAGAGCTCCGACAGCTATTATATTGCTCTTTTTCATTTCAGTCGAAAAGTCCGTCAAGAGGACGGATAGTCATTACTCCGCCGTCAACGTCCGTAGAGACCACAACGTCTGCGATAGCAGGGACGAGATATTCCTTGTCGTTGCCCTTTATGACGTAAACATCGTTTGCGCCTGTCTGCATAACGTCGGCTATCTTGCCGTAAATGGTGCCGTTGTCGGCGTCGCGGACTTCAAGACCTATGAGGTCCTGTATGAAATAGGTGTCCTCGTCAAGTTCGAGGTCGTCGCGGTGCATATAGAGCACCTTGTTGCGGAGCTTCTCAGCCGCTTCGGGAGTATCTACTCCCTCTATCTTGGCGATAACTGTATTCTTGAACACTCGGGAGCGCTCGATGAACACTTCCTCGTGGTTTTTTCCTATGAAAAGCCTGTCGAACTCCGCAAGAAGCTCGGGGCTGTCAGTGTAAGGCATTATCTTCACCTCGCCGCGTATGCCGTGGGTGGTGACTATCTTGCCTGCTTCGAGATATTCTTTTTTCATTTTATTATTTACCTGTTTGATGTTTCATTGTGGGGACGGCGGAACGCCGCCCGACAATAATATTTGTATCCTGCGGGCGCTCCTACAGGGCGTAATTTATACAAAGCGCCGTAAGCAATGTACAATTAACAAATTTAGTAATAGTGAGCGAGCTGGCTCAGCTCGCGTGGCAAGGGTGCGCAGGCTCTGCGTTTAGTGAGTTAATCTGCGCTTGCAGTATGAACGCTTGCCGCATTTCGGGCAGGTGAGCTTTCTCTTTGTAATAGTATGAGCGCCGAAAATATAGCTCTTTGCAGACGGAACGAAACGTGCTCCGCAGTGAGTGCACTCATAGGTGCCTGCGCTGATATCTTCCAGAACGGCAACTGCTATACCGCCTGCCATTACGACGACAGATATAGCTATGAGCAGTACTCTCAGCCATGTTTCAAGCTCTGCCAGACCTGCGACTATTATCAGTGTACAGCCTGCAAGTATGGTGATGACGCATACTATCACCGAAATGATTATCTTTCTTATGCTTTCTTCTTTTTCACGCATGATATCCATAATATTTTCCTCCGCTTTCTTCTTGTAGTCCTCGTCGGGAATACGCTCGCCCGTGAGGAGCTCGTTTACATTGATACCTAACTTTTCACAGAGGGGGAGCATAAGGGACACCTCGGGCATACCCTTGCCTGTCTCCCACTTGGAAACTGTCTTATCACTGATAAGGAGTTCTTCGCCAAGCTGTTTCTGTGTAAGTCCTTTTTCTTTTCTCATCTGAGAGATGAATCTGCCGATCTTTACCTGATCCATTCATGTGTCCTCCTTTCTGAGAAAAGTGTATCATGCCGCGGAGAAAAAGTACACCCATGAGGCGTAGAATTACGGTATCAAGCGGAGTCTACGCTTCGTAGAGTGCGGAATATCGCAAAAAGTTGAGAGTTTAGAGTTGAGAGTTGAAAAAGCTGCTCTTGACAGCGGAGGGTATCAAAAACTCTCAACTGAGCAGCCGAAAGCTGCGTTTAGTTCTTCATTTCAAAGCTTTCGCCGAGGATATCCTTGTTGGCTTCGAGGACAGGATTTATGCATTCAGCAAGGAACTCGTCCACCTGCTGTGAGCTTCTGCCTGTATAGTTCTCGGGCTTGAGAACAGCGTCCAGTTCTTCCTTTGTTACCATGAACATCGGATCAGCTTCGATGAGCTCGCAGAGGTTGTTGTCCAGACCGCGAACCTTAACGTTTGCACCTGCCTCCATGGAGTAGTCCATGATACGGTCGTGGAGCTCCTGACGGTTTCCGCCCTTCTTTACAGCGTCCATCATGATGTTCTCGCTTGCCATGAATGGGAGCTCTGCCATAACGCGGCGGCGTATCATTTCGGGATATACCACGATGCCGTTTGTAACGTTCATCATGATGTTGAGTATAGCGTCAACGCCGAGGAATGCCTCTGCTACGCTGATACGCTTGTTAGCGGAGTCGTCCAGAGTTCTCTCGAACCACTGTGTGCCTGCTGTGAATGCAGGGTTAAGGCTGTCTATCATTACGTAACGTGCGAGGGAAGTGATTCTCTCACAGCGCATAGGATTGCGCTTGTATGCCATTGCAGAAGAGCCTATCTGCTTCTTCTCTCTTGGCTCCTCCATTTCCTTGAAGGACTGGAGAATACGCATATCGTTGGAGAATTTGCTTGCGGACTGTGCGATATCGCTGAGGAGCTCCAGCACCTTTGAGTCGACCTTACGTGAGTAGGTCTGACCTGATACGGGAACTACAGCATCAAAGCCCATTTCCTCGGCTATCATCTGCTCAAGCTTCTTTATCTTGTCAGTGTCGCCTTCGAAAAGCTCCATGAATGAAGCCTGTGTGCCTGTTGTGCCCTTTGAGCCCAGAAGCTTCAGTGTGGACATACGGTATTCAAGGTCGTTGAAGTCCATGAGGAGCTCGTTGAGCCAGAGAGTAGCTCTCTTGCCCACGGTTGTGAGCTGTGCAGGCTGAAGATGTGTATAAGCAAGGCAGGGGAGGTTCTTGTACTCGTCTGCGAACTTTGCAAGGTTGTTCATAACGTTTATGAGCTTTCTGCGGACTATCTTAAGAGCGTCACGCATGATGATAACGTCTGTATTATCGCCTACATAGCAGGAAGTAGCTCCGAGGTGGATTATGCCTGCGGCGTCGGGACAAGCCTGTCCGTATGTGAAAACGTGAGCCATAACATCGTGACGGGTTATCTTTTCGCGCTCTGCTGCCATTTCGTAGTCAATGTCGTTTATATGCTCCTCCAGCTGCTTCACCTGTGCCTCTGTAACAGGGAGACCGAGCTTCATTTCGGCTCTTGCGAGAGCCACCCAGAGTTTTCTCCATGTAGTGAACTTTTTATCCGCAGAGAAAATATACTGCATTTCCTCGCTTGCATAACGTGTGCAGAATGGGCTTTCATAGCTGTTGATATTACCGCTCATTTGAAATTTACTCCTTTAAAATAAAAATTATACTGCGCATTCAGCGCAAAGGATATCAAATTTATTATATCATTATAAGCCTGTCATGTCAATAAAAAAGGCGGCACGGAGCCGCCTTAGTTTTGATGAAATTTTGCTTTATTTCTGTGTAAATTACCCATTGACATCACAGCTCGTCCATAGTCCCCTGCTTTGCGTCTGCGATATGACCGTCAGGACTGCTCTGAGGGAGCACCACATCCGACATGGAATCCGAAGCCGTTCTTTTGCGGTCGTCTATCATCTGCTGATAGGGATCCTTTATGCCGTACTGTTTTATATCCATTTCCTGATCGAAAAAGCGCTCGTTGAACTGCGGAAAGCCGTCGGCTTCTTCAAGCTTATGGTAGGTAATGTTTATTTTCAGGTTGATGACTGCCACTGTGCCCACTATTACCAGCAGTACCAGATGCATGATCGAGAATTTGCCGAAGATATTGAAATCGTAGAACAGCTTGTTCTCATACGGACTGAGGAACATCAGAAGCAGCTGATTTATCACCAGTACACCTATGAGTACCATGAGCGAGAAGTCGTGATATCTGTAGCAGCCCTTCCACGCTAAATAGGCTGCAATGGGTACCACTATCAGTGCGTCAAGTGCGCCTGCGACTACATATGAGATAAGTCCCATAAATATCGCTGTGGGCAGATATACTGCGAGAGGCGCTATATAAAAGAATATAAGCTTTGAGCGCACCTTCTGTACTCTGTTGTAAAGTGTTCGGTTGTGTGCGAATTCCTGTGATCTGACGCTTCGGTTATAGCCTAATTCATCTGCCTGTGTCATGTAAACGCCTCCCTTTGAATGCTGAGTATATAGCTTAATATGCGCCGTCGTCCAGCTTTTTAGCCATGAAGCAGTAAGCGATAGAGAATATAAGTCCGATTATAGCGGAGCCCTTGTTGTCTGAGCCGATGAATGATATGATGTTGAGCACCATAAGTATCGCCGCCAGCTTGAAGCACATATTGTAGTTCTCCTTTACGCCGTAGAAAGCCATAAACAGAGCTATTGCGGTCGGTATGAGAGCCAGCAGGATAGCGAGTATAGCTACACCGCCGAAGGCAGCTTCTCCGCCTGTTTTTCCTGCGGTAGCAGCGCCGACGCCTGCTATGCCAAGTACTCCGATAATGGCGATAATGCCGTAATAAACGAGCAGTAATATGCTCATGACCTTGAATGCTATTTTCATTTTGATTTTCCTCCTATATCATGTACAAAAATATATTAAACCGAAGCCTGCGTGTGGACTCGGGCTTAATCGCTTATTACGTCATCAGTGTGGACTATGACAGTGTTTTCCATGAGCTCGAAGCCTGCTGCGGCAGCTGCCGCGGATACCTCGCTGAGCGGAACAGACGTCATTTTGTTCCCTGAAGTACCGTTTTTCTTGGCTTTTCGCTCTTTTTTGGCGATAATGCTCCACATTATGATGTTTATTATGATGAATACCGCAGCGGCAGCTGCGATAACAAGTATCTCTCCTGTAGTCATAGGTATCTCCTTTGCGTTACAGCTCGGGACGGAACAGTGCGGCGGTTATGTTGTCGGTCTCTTCTCTGTCCTTGACGGTGTCGATGAGCTGTCGGAGCTGCTTCTGCATATCAGCCTTTGTGGTCAGCTTCTTAGGGGAAAGCTCCTCGAAAAGCTCCTTTTCCGTGAGAACATGGCGGAAACCGTCAGAGCATATCATGTAGTTTACGCCGTTTTCAAGGTCACCAAGCTTTACCTCGGGGAAAACATCGTCGGTAACGCCGATGCACTGCACAAGAGCGTTCCTGAGGGGATCGGTGCGAGCCTCCTCGGTAGTCATATTTCCCAGCTTTACCTCGCGGTTGACAAAAGTGTGGTCGTCGGTGAGCTGGCTCAGCTTATCCGACACCTTGTATATACGGGTATCGCCTACGTGGAAGGTCATGAACTGCGAATTTACGGCGATAATGCCTGTTGCGGTAGTGCCCAGCTGCATACACTCGCGCCTGCCGTAGGCAACAAGCTTTGCGTTAAGGCGGCGGAGCCTGCTTATTACGTTATGGGCGGCAGTATGCCAGTCCCATTCGGGCAGCTCAAAGGGCAGCTCCCTGTCGAACCATTCGGCGAAGCTGCGGACTACCTCGGCGCTGGCAAGCTCTCCCCGTGAGAGTCCTCCCATGCCGTCGCATACCAGTATCAGCGCGGCTCTGCCTGTATTTGTTTTAGCAGTCTTGATGCATACGCTGTCCTGATTTATCTTTTTGGTGATACCCACATCGGTATCACAGGCTGCAATATATTCCATAATTTCCCCTTGTGACGCAGATCATACGTCTGTGAAATCGAATTCCTCGTTTGAAAGTGTGAGCACGTCGCCGCTTTTCAGCTTTATCTCCCTTTCGGGGAGCAGGGGCGTGCCGTTTATATAGGTCTTGTTGGTGGAGTTGTTGTCCTCGATGAAGCATGAGCCGTCACGGGTGTAGATAGTGGCGTGGACTCGGCTGACAGTCCTGTTTTCGGTAACGCAGAAGTCAACGCGGTCGCGTTCCTTGCCTATTCTGAACACAGGCTTGCTGATATTCACGGTAACTCCCGTAGAACGCCTCGTGAGGGTAGGATATCTCACTTCAACATGAGGTCTTTCCTGCTTGATGAGCTCGGGGAGGGGCTGACGCTTCTCCTCGTTTATAGAGGGCAGCACCTTTGGCTCGGGCTTCTGCACCGCAGGTACGGGAGCCTTTACAGGCTTTGGTATATTGAACTGGTGAGTGTCGCCGCTCTGCTGAACAGACGGTATAACTCTCGGTGTGCGGACGGGCTGCTCCTGCTGAGCAGGTCTGCTGAACTGTCTGTGGTCGTAGGACTGACCGAATATTTCGGGACAGGTCTCGCGGATATACTCCTTGGTCTGGTATATGCTGAAAACCCGCATACCGATGACATAATTCATGAAGCTGTCTATGTTTGCGTAGGTGTTCTGGTCTGCGTATTTAGCGTAAGTGGATATCTTGCGCAGGCAGTTGACTATGCCGTCGTTAAAGCTCTCGTTGTACCAAAGCGGCAGATAAAACAGGTGAATATCGCAGTTTTCGGGAGAAACCGTGACAAAATCAAGGTCAAGTACGATATTCTGCATATTAAAGCCGCAGTTTTCCGCCACTTCAAGTATATCCAGCAGATTTGAAACTATTCGGAAATATTTTTTTGTGTCAACGCCGCTTTTCAGGAGGTGCATGAGGGGGATACCCCTTGCGCCTGTGAATTCAAGCTTGTCTGCGGCTGTGGAGCGCGGTACGAGCCAGCCCTTTATGCGATTGTCTATGAAATAGTTGTATTCGGCTTCGTTGAGCATTTCGCTGCCCATGAATTTACAGTGTATGCACACCTCGCCGTTTTTTTCGGAAAATCTAAGCTTTGCCACGTTACCGCTCCTTTCGGTTTGCTGTTTAATATTATACAATATTATGTATGCAAAGTCAAGATTTTACTGTAGGGGACGACGTTCAACCGTTACGTATAATCGGGCGGATAATATCCACCCCTGCAAGCTAAAGACTCGGAACGCCGAAGGCGGCGTTCCCTACAAGTAATTTGTTCATAATTCCAAATTTGAGCCGCTGTAATTGTGCATATTTTTGAAATGGGAATATTTTCAGCTCATATGCTTGACTTTTTTATAAAAATATAGTACAATAATTGTAATTGTCATAGAGACAGGAAATATGAGCTTAAAGGCTTATCTGCGCACTGGCAGACCTGAAAAAAAGCTCAAAAACAGGAGGCATGACTGTGAAAAAGACAGGCAAAAAAACTTTCTTCATTGTCGTTGCTTTTATCGCTATTTTCGCCGTAACATCAGTTCTTGGCATTGATAAGCTCTACGGCGACAACAGGACCACCTACGTCAAGGGCGTTGACGATATCCGTCTTGGTATCGATATCAAGGGCGGTGTTGACGTTACCTTCGGTCCCGCAGGCGACTTCGACGCTGACGAAGCTCAGCTGGATTCCGCTACCGAGGTCATCAAGACAAGACTTTCTTCACTCGGTATCACGGATAACGAGGTCTACAGCGATACAAAGAGCGACAGAATTATCGTTCGCTTTCCATGGAAAGTCGGCGAATCAAACTTCGATCCCGAATCTGCCGTTAAGGAGCTTGGCGAAATGGCTGAGCTGACATTCCGTAAGGGCACTGATACAACTACTGACGCAGAGGGAAATACCGTTCCTTCAGGTGAGATCGTCCTCACAGGTGACGATATCGCTTCTGCAAAGAGCCAGTACTTACCTACAGACGACGGCAAGGATCTGGAATATGTTGTTTCTCTTGAGCTCAAGTCAGACGGTGAAAACTCAGGTAAAGAGAAGTTCGCTGCTGCTACAGCCGAGCTCATGGGTACTGAAACACCTATCTCTATCTGGATGGATAACACTATGATATCCGCTCCGAGAGTAAACAGCACTATCACAGACGGTAAGGCTCAGATCTCAGGCAGCTTTGACGCTGATTCTTCAAAGAAGCTTGCTGACCAGATTAATTCAGGTGCTCTTCCGTTCAAAATGGAGACAAAGAGCTTCAGAACTATCTCTCCTACAATGGGTGAAGGCTCACTGGACGCTATACTCCTTGCAGCTCTCATCGCATTCGTCGGAATAGCTGTATACATGATATTCCTCTACAGACTCCCGGGTTTTGTTGCTGTTATCGCACTCTGCGGACAGGTAGCAGGTTCTATCGCAGCTATCACAGGCTGGTTCGGCTTCATGAACGGCTCGACTCTTACTATACCCGGTATCGCAGGTATCATACTTGCAGTAGGTATGGGTGTTGACGCAAACATCATCACAGGCGAGCGTATCAAGGAAGAGCTCAGAACAGGCAAGTCCCTTGACGCTGCTATAAAGATAGCTTACAAGAGAGCATTCTCTGCTATCCTCGACGGTAACATCACAAACGTTATCATCGCAGTTATCCTTATGGGCGCTTTCGGTGTTCCCGACAGCTTCTTCTCAAAGATACTCAACAAGACTATTTTCTTCGCATTCGGCGCTACAGCTGAGGGCGTTGTTTACTCCTTCGGATTTACCCTGCTGGCAGGCGTTATCTGCAACTTCATCTTCGGAGTATTTGCTTCAAGACTTATGGTAACATCACTCTCCAAGTTCAAGTGCTTCAAAAACAGAAAGCTTTACGGAGGTGATACGAAATGAGCAAGAAAGATACTCAGAAAGAAGTCGTATTAACTCCCAAGAAGGTATATAACTTCTGTTCAAAGAAAAAGCTCATACTCGGCGTTGTAATCGGCGTTCTGCTCGTATTCATCGCAGGAGCTGTTATTCAGGGCATTCATCTCGCTATCGAGTTCAAGGGCGGTACTCTTATCACCTACACTTATCAGGGCGAGATCAACACAAACGATGTTGCTTCAACAGTAAAGGACATCGTTGGTTCAACTGTTGTAGTAAGAACAGGTGAGAGCCTTGACTCAGGCGGAAAACAGGTAACTATCTCGTTTACCTCCGATCAGGGACTTACTGTTGACAGACAGACAGAGCTCACTACAGCTCTCAGAGATAAGTTTACCGAAAACGAACTTGAGATATACGATTCAAACGACGTAAACCCTGCATCGGGACGTGAGTTCCTGCTCAAGTGTCTGGTAGCGGTTATTTTCGCTGCTATCGTCGTTATCATCTATATCGCTATCCGATTCAGAAATATCGGCGGCTGGTCAGCAGGTGTCTGCTCAATATTCGCTCTCTGCCTCGACCTTCTCGTTGCATTTGCAACTACAGTGGTATGCGGCTTCAATATCGATTCAAATATCGTTGCCGTATTCCTTACTATCCTCGGTTACTCTATCAACAATACTATCGTTATCTACGACAGAATCAGAGAGAACCGCAAGCTTATGCCAAAGGCTTCTCTTAACGAGCTTATCAATGTAAGCTGCACACAGTCGCTTACACGTTCTATCAGAACATCTATCACAACTATCGGCACAATGCTCATAGTTACAATAGTTGTTATGGTAACAGGCTATGATTCGCTCCTCAGCTTCTCTGTTCCGCTTATGATGGGACTTATTTCAGGTACGTTCTCATCACTCTTCGTTGCACCTGTAACATGGTCATGGTGGATGAACAAGAGAGCTGCAAAGGGCAAGTCTTCCAAGTAAAACCAAAACCGTCCGCAAAAAGCGGACGGTTTTTTGTATGTAGGGGCTGCCTTTGGCAGTCCGTGCCTGACGAAACGACCTCAAATGACCAATGTAGGGGCTGATGCCTACATCAGCCCGCAAAAGGTAAACGAGATACACGGGGCGATGTGGGCATCGCCCCCTACATGAGTTATGAGAGTAATTCGGACGCCTAATTAGTGTCCCGACAGAAAAAGCACTCCGTGGGAGTGCTTTTTTGTTACTTGAAATGTTTCTGTGATATTTTCAGACGGTTCATAGCGCGGTTGAGAGCAGCCTGAGTCTCGTAGTACTCCTTGATGCTCTGCTTCTGCCTGAGACGCTCCTCAGCGCGTTCACGGGCTTCCTGAGCGCGTTTGATGTCTATCTCCTCGGGAAGCTCGCAGGTCTCCGCAAGGATAATTGACGAATCGGGCATTACCTGTATGAAGCCCTCGGATATGGCGGTGTACTTCCATTCGCCGTCCACAAGGTACTTCAGCTCGCCTGTAGGGAGCGAGGTTACCAGCGGCTCATGTCCTGCCATTATACCGAGAAGTCCGTCTATAGCGGTGATAACGAGATGCTCCACCTCGCCGCTGAAAAAAATACGGTCAGTAGCAATTATCTCAAGGTGAAAGGTCTTAGCCATAATCCAGCCGCCTCCCTATTACTCGTCCATCTGACGAGCCTTCATGATAACGTCGTCGATAGTTCCTGCCATGAGGAATGCAGCCTCTGGGTACTTGTCCATATCGCCGTCGATAATAGCCCTGAATCCCTCGATAGTGTCCTTTAACGGCACGTACTTGCCCTTGAGACCTGTGAAGTTCTCGGCAACGTTGAACGGCTGAGAGAGGAACTTCTGTATCTTTCTTGCGCGGTATACAGCCAGCTTGTCATCTTCGTCAAGCTCCTCCATACCGAGGATAGCGATGATATCCTGCAATTCCTTGTACTTCTGGAGAAGCTCCTGTGTGCGTCTTGCCACGGTATAGTGCTCCTCGCCTACTATTTCTGGTTCGAGGATACGTGAGTTGGACTCCAGAGGATCAACGGCAGGGTAGATGCCCTGCTCGACTATCTTACGGGAAAGAACCGTAGTAGCGTCAAGGTGTGCGAATGTTACTGCAGGAGCAGGGTCTGTAAGGTCGTCCGCAGGGACATAGACTGCCTGTACTGAGGTTATAGAGCCGTTTTTCGTAGAGGTGATACGCTCCTGAAGCTCGCCGACCTCATTAGCCAGAGTAGGCTGATAGCCAACGGCAGAGGGCATACGTCCTAAAAGCGCCGATACCTCGGAGCCTGCCTGTACGTAACGGAAGATATTGTCGATAAAGAGAAGAACGTCCTTGTGCTCGCGGTCACGGAAGTACTCAGCCATAGTAAGACCTGTCTGAGCAACACGCATACGCGATCCGGGGGGCTCGTTCATCTGACCGAAAACGAGAGCTGTCTTGGAGATAACTCCCGATTCCTGCATTTCGTTCCAGAGGTCGTTGCCCTCACGGGAACGCTCTCCGACGCCTGTGAATATGGAGTAGCCGCCGTGCTCGGTTGCGATATTTCTGATAAGCTCCTGAATGAGGACGGTCTTACCAACGCCTGCACCGCCGAAAAGTCCTATCTTACCGCCCTTAGCGTAGGGAGCGATAAGGTCGATGACCTTGATACCTGTTTCGAGGACTTCTACAACAGGGCTCTGGTCCTGAAAAGTAGGAGCCTTGCGGTGTATCTCCCATTTTTCCTCGGTCTCGACGTCGCCCTTCTTGTCGATAGGCTCGCCGAGTACGTTGAACATACGTCCGAGAGTCTGCTCGCCTACAGGCACCTTGATACAGGAGCCTGTGGAGGTGACCTCCATATTTTTGCTGAGTCCCTCGCTGGACGCCAGCATGATACAGCGGACTATGTGGTTGCCCATATGCTGAGCGACTTCCATAACGCGCTTTTTGCCGTCAACCTCGACGGTGAGGGCGTCCCTTATCATAGGGAGCTTTCCTGCGCCGAATTCAACGTCTATAACAGGTCCGATGACCTGCGTGATTCTGCCTTTTTCCATTTTTTTCTCCTTTTTAAGAGAACTTGTAGGGGCGCCCTTTGGGCGTCCGTGCCTTTCGGATAAATAAAAAGAAACGTATTGTAGGGGGCGATGCCCACATCGCCCCGTGGGTATTGTGTAAATTTGACGGGCTGATGTGGGTGACTCCCTACAGTGTAGGGAGATGTCGCAAAGCGACAGAGGGTACGGGTGCCTGTTAGGCATCAGCCCCTACATATATTGTTTTATGTTTGTTGTATTCGGACGGGCAATGCGCGTTCCCTACGATCATTCAACGAGAGACTGTGCACCGCCGCATACCTCGGTTATCTCCTGAGTGATAGCCGCCTGTCTTGCACGGTTGTATAGCAGTGACAGGTCCTTTATCATGTCCTTTGCGCTGGTAGTAGCCGCGTCCATAGCGGTCATACGGGACTGCTGCTCACAGCAGAACGCCTCTACCATAGCTCCGTAGATGATACCCTTTGCGTACTGTGGGATAAGGTAGTTCATTACCTCCTCGGGAGAGGGCATGAACGAAGCCTTTGGCAGCTTCTTCATAGTGCCGTCGGCCGCTTTGCCGAAGTGCTTTCGCTCAAAGGGCAGCAGCCGCAGCGTTCTTGTCTCCTGTAGGCTCGAATTGACCATATCCGTGTAAATGAGGTATACCTCGTCCAGCTCGCGGTTCTCGAACTTTTCCAGAACTATCTCCGCCACTTCCTTTGCTCTGTAGAGCGTTGGATTTTGTGTGGTATAGAGGAACTCGCCGTCAACGGAAGCCTTTTTGCCGCTGTTGATACGCCTCTGGTAGTACATTCTGCCTACCTGTCCCATAACGAAGAGGTAGCAGTTATCAAGGTCGGCAGCCTCGTCAAGCTTCTGGTCGGTATATTTGAGTATGTTGTGATTGTAGCTTCCGCAGAGTCCCTTATCGCCTGTGATGACGATATATCCCTTTTTACGCTTATCTTCGGGGATATCCTTACGTCTGTCGAAGTAGAGCTGACGGGTGTGGGGAGTATGCTCCAGAACGCTCTCAATGGTGGACTGGAGCTTGTAGAAGTAGGGCTCTGTGCACTCAAGTGACTTCCTTGCCTTTTTAAGCTTGGAGGACGACATGAGGTACATAGCATTGGTGATTTTCAGTATCTGCTGGATACTTGCGATCCTTTCGCGGATCTCTCTCATGTTAGGCATAGCTTGTCACCGCCTTATTCTTCAAAAGCTGTGAGTATTTTTTCGATACGGTCTGCAAGATCGTCGGTGAGGACCTTATTCTCATCTATCTCGGAGATTATATCCTGACCGTAGCTTCTGATATATGTCATGAGGTCTGTGCGGTATTCTCTCAGCTCCTTGAGGGGGATACCCTTGAAGAAGCCGTGCTGTGCCGCATAGAGGAGTATTACCTGCTCGGAGTGAGGCAGGGGATTATACAGGGGCTGTTTAAGCAGCTCTGTGAGCATTCTGCCGTGGTCGAGAAGCTCTGTTGTGGACTGGTCAAGCTCCGAGGAGAACTGTGTGAATATCTCCATTTCCTTGAACTGAGCAAGGTCGATACGGAGATTTCCCGAAGCCTTCTTCATAGCCTTTGTCTGAGCCGCGCCGCCGACACGGGATACGGAAAGTCCGTAGTTCACCGCAGGACGAAGTCCCGAGTTGAAAAGCTCGCTCTCTAAGAATATCTGACCGTCTGTGATAGAAATAACGTTGGTCGGGATATATGCGGAGATATCGCCTGCCAGAGTCTCGATGATAGGGAGAGCTGTCAGCGAACCGCCGCCGTGCTCGTCGTCAAGACGGCTGGAGCGCTCGAGAAGTCTCGAATGGAGGTAGAATACGTCGCCTGGGTAAGCCTCACGTCCCGGAGGACGGTGGAGCAGGAGGGACATGGCTCTGTATGCAACGGCGTGCTTTGAGAGGTCGTCGTATACTATGAGTACGTCCTTGCCCTTTGACATGAAGTACTCTGCGATAGCAGTACCCGAATACGGTGATATATACTGGAAAGGCGCAGGATCGCTGGCAGAAGCGCATACAACTACGGAGTAATCCATAGCGCCGTACTTTTTCAGTGTATTTACTATCTGTGCAACGGTAGAGGACTTCTGACCTATGGCAACATAGATACAGATAACGTCCTGTCCCTTCTGATTGATTATGGTATCAACGGCGATAGAGGTCTTACCTGTCTGTCTGTCGCCGATAATGAGCTCACGCTGTCCGCGTCCGATAGGGAACATGGAGTCGATAGCGAGGATACCTGTCTGCAATGGGGTATTTACGGGTTTACGTTCGATAACGCCCGGAGCTTCGCGCTCGATAGGGAAGTAGTCCTCAGCTTTTATAGCTCCCAGACCGTCGATAGGCGAGCCAAGAGCGTCAACTACTCGTCCGAGAAGCTCGTCGCTTACGCCGATACCTGCTCTCTTGCCTGTTCTGATAACGGAAGAGCCCTCTGTAAGACCGTGGTCGTCACCGAGGAGAACGACGCCGATGGACTTCTCTTCAAGGTTCTGAACGATACCTCTTATACCTGTCTCAAACTCGACAAGCTCGCCGTACATTACGGAATTCATGCCGTAAACTCGTGCGATACCGTCGCCGAGACGGGTAACGAAGCCTGTTTCCGTAGCGCCTGACTTTACATCAAAGTCGCGCACTTCTGTTTTGAGAACGGAAATGATATCGCTGTTCTTGCTTTTTACAGAGGAAGGAGCGTCCACATATTCAGCCGCCTTGGTCTGGAGAGTGTCCTTCATAAGGCGGAGGCTTGTGCGGTAGCTCTTGTCGTACTCGAGGTCGCCTGCGTTGAGTATGAAGCCGCCGATGATATCGGGATCGTGCTTGTACTCTATGTCAACGTCCTCTTTGACGAACTTCTCCATGATGAACTTGCGGAGATCAGCCTGCTGAGACTCCGTAAGGGGAGTAACATAGCGGACTACAGCCTTGATGCTGCCCTGCTTGTCGAGGAGCATATCCTCGTACTCGTCAAGTATCTCGCCGATATGTGCCACAGCGCCGCTGCGGACGGTATTTATCATGAATTTCTGTACCGATTCGGGGAAGAGCTTGCTGATTATGCCGCGCTTTTCGTCGTGAGTAACAAGGGGATTTGCCAGAGTATCAGCCACATCGGGGCAGGTCTCCAGCACACGTCTTGTTTCGGAGCAGTCAGTCTGGGAAACGTCCAGACGTACCAGTTCTTTCAGGAGTTCTCTGTCTGTGTCTCTCATTTCTTGCCCTCCTCATCGGAAAGGAACTTATCTACAAGCTTGCGGTTCTTCTCGTCGTCAACATTCTCGCCGATGATCTTGGAAGCAGCCGCGATAGCGAGGTCTGCGATCTCGGACTGAGCCTGACGGAGAACGCGCTTTCTCTCGTTTTCTATAGTCTTGTCGGCGTCGGCAACTATCTTTTCAGCCTCCTCCTGAGACTTCCTGATAATCGCGGTGCGCTCGGATTCGGCGTCATCATGCGCCTTCATTATGATCTGGTTAGCCTTTTCCTTGGCTTCGCTGATAGAGTCCTCGTACTGCTGACGGAGCTCTTCAGCCTCAGCCTTTGCCTTTTCGGCAGAGTCGAGGTTATCCTGTATAGTACGTGTACGATCAGCCTTCATCTTGTTTATAGGCTTGAAAAGGAATATCCTCAGCAGAATAAACAATATCAGTACATTTATGACAGTCTCGACAATGTACCAGAATTCAAATTTGATCATTATATGCCCTCCTTATGTGTATCTGCTTCGGCTTATGCCTTGCCGATAATAAGGATAGCGATAACGAATCCGTAGATAGCGGTAGCCTCTGCGAGAGCACAGCCCAGCAGGAGAGCTGTTCTGATATCGCCCTTTGCCTCGGGCTGACGAGCGATAGATTCTGTAGCCTTAGCTGTAGCGATACCTATACCTACACCTGCACCTGCGCCTGTAAGAACGGCGATAGCAGCGCCAATTGCGATGAGTCCCATTTTAATATACCTCCATATATGTGATTATGCCTTACCGATAATAAGGATAGCGATAACGAAACCGTAGATAGCAGTAGCCTCTGCGAGGGCACAGCCCAGCAGGAGAGCTGTTCTGATGTCGCCCTTTGCCTCGGGCTGTCTTGCGATAGATTCTGTAGCTTTAGCTGTAGCGATGCCTATACCTACGCCTGCACCTGCGCCTGTAAGAACGGCGATAGCAGCGCCGATTGCGATAAGTCCCATAAATTTATACCTCCGTGAAGTTGAAGTTATTCTTCCTCAATGGCTTCAGCCATGTAAAGAGAAGTAAGGAATACGAATACATAAGCCTGTAAGAGTCCGTCGAAAATATCAAAGTATGCGCTTGCGATAACAGGAACGCCTATTGCGCAGAGTCCTGTTTTTATAAGCTCCATAACGACGAATGCACCGAGGACGTTACCGAAAAGTCGCATACACAGCGACAGCGGTCTTGTCACAAGGTCCAGCAGATTTATAGGGTTCAGCAGGCTCTTGAGCCATTTCAGCGGTCCCTTTTCGATGATGAACGACAGCTGAACGGCGATTATAGCGACGCCTGCCAGAGCAGCCGTGACGTTTACGTCCTTTGTGGGCGGAACGAAGCCGAACAGACCTATTAAATTGGCAAATGCTATGTAAATTATCAGAGTTTCAAGGAATGGCAGGTATTTTTTGCCCTTTTGACCGAGTATGCCGAGGAAAAAGTTGTCCAGCCAGTCGATAATGCCCTCAAGTATGCACTGAGAGCCTGTGGGTACTTTTTTGAGCTTTCGTGTAAATATTATGGACAAAAGAACGATAACTGCCATTATTATCCACGTTACCACACATGAATCGGCAACGGGTATACCTCCGAGTATCGGTATCGTAAAGGCGGTCTTGGATTGCAGCTCTTCCAAAAGATTGTCCATTTAAACACCTTCTTTCAGTATGGCTTTGCGCCAAAATAATAAAACGGAGACTGCAATTACACAAATCTCCGTTGATTGAGTCTTGATTGAGTACAGATATACGGTCCGACGGACTTTTTTCAAGCAGCGGTGGTATATCCTTTCCACACCCTTATATAATATAACAAAATCCGCCTATTGTCAAGAGTTTGACGAAAATTTATGCATAATCATTGGGAATAGCAAAATATATATTTTGTTACTTTCCGTCGCCCTCCGAGAGCTTTATTGCGCGGTCAAGGCGCTCTATAGCACCTGAGTTGAGCTTTTCCGTGAGACGTATGCGGTCAAGCTCTTTCTTGAATGCACCCAGCTCGTTGGCTATCTTGCGCATAATGTCTTCGTTCTGTATCTGCTTGTCCTCTAAAGCGCATACTCTTTTGATAAGGTCGTTGACGTTTGCGGCAAGGAGCTCATTGGCGTTATTCTGCTTTTCGCCGAACTCAGTAAGCTTTTCGCCTGCTTTGAGGGTGCTTATCTTCTCGTGACCTGTAAAGGTGCGCATTTTCTCATTTGTAAGCTTTAAATCGGACAATTTGTTCACTTCCTGTTCTTTTGTTTTTCTGTTTCTTTATTGTTCTTTTCCGAGGGAAGTACCATATTACATGAGCTTTTCGCGCCAGTAGTTGAGAGTATCCTCAACGGTCTGCTCCATGGTTATCTCTGCTTTCCAGCCTGTATCGCCGAAGATTCGGGATACATCGGGTTCTATCAGCGGAATGTCCGAAGCTCTCATGCGGCTGGGATCCTGCTTGACTTCGATATCGCATTTGGCGAAAGACAGGGCTGTATCGAGAATAAACTGTATATCCACAGCTCTGCCCCTGCCCACGTTGTAGACAGTGCCGCTCTTTCCCTTTTCACCGAGAAGCCTGTATGCTCTCACAACGTCGCGGACGTCAGTGAAATCGCGCTTTGCTGAGAGATTTCCCGCGCTGATGACGGGCTCGCGGAGACCTTTTTCAATTTCCGCTATCTGACGGCAGAAATCCGAGATAACGAAGATATTGCTCTGTGCAGGTCCCGAGTGGTTGAAAGCACGCACCATGATGATATCCATTTTGTAGGCGCGGGCGTATATCTCGCCCAGCATACCCTGACAAGCCTTTGTAGCGGCGTAAATATTGCCGGGATTCAGCGGCTCGGACTCGCTGAGCGGACAGGCTCCCTCACGGATATAGCCGTATTCCTCGCCGGAGCCGATAAGCACCGTGCGAATGTCCTGTTTTTTGGCTTCGCGGAGAGCTTCAAGTACGTTTATGCTTCCCACAACGTTTATCTCTGCGGTGAGCTGAGGTTTTTTCCACGATACGGAAACGGAGCTCTGAGCCGCAAGGTGATATACGATATCGGGAGATATTTTGTCCAGAAGTGCCGATATATCCTCTTTTTTCAGGATATCCAGCGGATATGAGGGACAGCTTTCGCTTATATTCTCATTAGGCAGACAGGTCGCGTGTACCTCCCAGCCTGCGGCGCTGAGTTCGCGGATAAGATAGCCTCCCACGAAGCCTGCCGCACCGATTATCAATGCTTTCAAATGTCTGCCCTCCTGTTTATTTCAGTAATTCGTATAGGTCGTTCAGTATCTTTTTCTCGTTGAAGTCCGTCTGTACGCGCTCTGCGGCGGCTCTGCCGTATTTTTCGCGGAGCTCCTTATCCTCTGCAAGGAGAGTTATAGCCTTGGCGAGAGCCTTTGGCGACGAGGGCGGTACGGTAAGTCCCGTTTTTCCGTGGAGACTTACATAGGGGACTCCCGAGGGGAGAGATGTGTTGATGACGGGCTTTCCGTAGACCATAGCTTCAAGCTGTACTATGCCAAATGCTTCGCTGGGAGCTACCGACGGGAGCACGAAGATATCGCAGTCGGCGTAAGCCTGACGAAGCTCCTCATCGGGGAGAAATCCCAGAAAATGCACCTTGTCCTCCATGCCGTGAGCGGCGGCGTAGCCTTTCAGCCTGTCGCCCAAATCGCCTGTGCCTGCGATGAAAAGCTCGCAGCCTTTCACCTTTGTAAATGCGCGGAGAAGCACGTCAACGCCCTTGTAATAGACAAGTCTGCCTGTGAAGAACACCTTGACGCTGTTCTTGTCGGTTGCTCTTTCGGTGAGCACGGGACGGCGCTGTACGGCGAGGTACTCCTCGGGTATGATACCATAGGGGAGAACTCTGCACTTGTCCGCAAATTCGGGCAGATACAGCGAATACTTAACGTGTCCCTCCGTAGCTGTCAGTATGATATCAGCTCTTTTCAGCAGATAGCGCATGAAGGGCTTGTAAAAGAGCATGAGTTTTTTCTGCTTTACGATGTCGCTGTGCCATGAGACTACCACTTTGCCCTTGAATCCCGACAGCATGAGTGCAGCGTCAGCAAGGGGAAAGGGTACGTGTATGTGTACGATGTCGGCTTTTTTAGACATTTTTCGCAGATATCGGATAAACGACAGCGATATGGGACATTTAAAATAGGTCCCGAAGCTTCCTGCACGGGTAATGTCAACGCCGCACATTTTCTCGCGGATAGTCCTGCCCCGTCCGTCGCGGCAGACCAGAGCCTTTACCTCGACGTCGTCAAGCCTGCCAAGCTCCTCGGAATACTGCCTGATTATGGTCTCTATACCGCCGATATGGGGATAATAAGCTTTATTTACTTCAAGGATTCGCAGTTTTTTATTCATGTTTCAGCTCCCTATATACGTCCATGAGCATTTTTGCGGAGCGTTCCCATGTGAAGCCCTGCGATCTTTCAAGTCCTCGGCGGCTCAGCTCTTCGCGGAGCTTTTCGTCGCTGTAGAGCCTGTAAAGTCCCTTTGCAATGCTCTTTACGTCGTATGCGTCGCAGATAACTGCGCAGTCGCCTGTTACCTCGGGGAGTGAAGCCTCTCCCGAAGCAAGCACGGGTACTCCGCAGGCCATAGCCTCTAAAGGCGGCATACCGAAGCCCTCGTACAGTGACGGGAAAACGAATGCCAGAGCGCCGCACATGAGAGGATTCATGTCCTCTGAGGGGACGTATTTTGTGAAGATGATATTCTTTTCCATGCCCAGTTTTTTAACTCGGCTGTATATTCCCTTGTCGAGCCAACCCTTGCCCCCTGCAAGCACTAATTTCGGAGCTTTTTCTCCGACCTTTTTGGCAAATGCCGCATAAGCCGATATAAGGCGCTCTAAGTTCTTGCGTGGCTCGATAGTTCCCACATAGAGGAAGTAATCTCCCTCAATTTCAAGTGACTTCTTTACCTCGGGGATACGCTCAGGCTCGGTGCAGGGGTGAAAGCGTTCGAGGTCAACTCCGCAGGGAACGACTCTTATCTTGCTCTCACATTTGGGGAAGTATTTGATTATCTCGGTCTTGGAAAATTCCGAGTCCGTAACGATAAGGTCTGCACGCCTTATGGAGCGTTTCAGACCTATATCAAGCATATATTTAGTCCTGCCGCGGACTGTCTCGGGGAAGGTCTTGTACACCATGTCATGGACGGTGACTACCTTTTTGCCGTGGACAAAGGGCGGCACTATATAGTTGAAAAAGTGTGTGACATCGGACTTTCTGCCGAAGAAGAACGAGTAGGGAACAGGCAGAAAGGTGCTGACAGCTCTGTAGACAAAGCCCGAAAAGCCCGATGTATTGAGCTTTATATCCTTGCCTGCAAGCTGCTTCACGCGCTTTACGCGCTCATTATCGCCGCTTGTAAAAAAGCTGTATTCGTATTTATTCTCGGGGAAAAGCTCTGCCACAGCCTGAGTCTGTCCAAGCTCGCACCAGCCTATGCCCGTCATTTTTTCGCTGCAAATAGGCACAGCGTCGAAGGTGATGTTCATAATAGCTCCTGTTTATCTGCTCAATATAAGCAGATATATTGTAAAAATAAGCAATCCTGCCGATAAAGCGGAAAATATGCAGAAATAAGAGATACAGCCTATAAGAGAATACTTCTGTACATATACAGTTTTTTTGTCATCTCTGTCATAGAGAAGTGTCAGCTGCTGTTTTTTCATTTTTCGTGAAGCCGCAGCAAAATCGCGGACAGCTTCCTCATGGTACGCTCCGTCATCAGTGGTATAGCCGAATATAGCCTTAGCATTCCTGCCGTATATCTGCCACCGCAGGAATCTGCCCTCGGTGCGCAAGCCTGTTTTTTCAAGCCTTATGCATTTTCTGAGGCTGAAAAAAGACGACAGCGTTATAGCTCCCATAATTCCGTTGAAAGCTGCGGCAATAGCTATAGCGGGGCTGAATATAAAGCCTATCGCTACAAGAAGTGCTGCGCAGATAAGAGTCAGCAGTGTTATCTTTACCATTCTTTTGGGCTGTTTTACTGCGAAATATATCACAGGTACAGCGAGGATTGCGAGATAGATAATGTTCCACCACAGATCGGGATCAATGAAAAATGCAGGTACGGTCAGTGCTGCGATAACGCCCAGCACGAGAAAAAGTGCGGAAAGCGAGCCCAGCGGATCGGCTATGAGCAGCTTGATATATTTTGCGATAAGAACGCCGATAATCACCAGACTTGGTACAGCTGCAAGTGCTATCAGACCGTAATCCTCTAAGATCTCCTTGAATCGCTCCGAAAAGCTGAGCAAACAGATGAAATTCATCATATTTCCGCCTTAAAGCATTACCTTGTCTGCTATTTCTCTTTCAAGGTCGTCGATATAGCTGTCCGTCTGACTTACAGAGAAGCCCGAAGCAGGCAGGAACAGTATTTTTGCCTTTCTCAGCGGCATATGTCTTATTTTCAGCAGCTCTGCGTTTATAGCTGCGTCGGATATCATCATTCCGCTGATCCTGTCGATAAGCGCATTGTAAGCGTCTATCTTTGCGAGGACGTCGTTTTTGACATAGCCCCCCAGCACGGTGTCAAAATAGATCTCATTTCCCATAATAACGCTCCTTTCAGAAAGCGCTGTGTATTTTATTTGAATGCTTTTGCGATACCTTTTTCAAGGTCTGCGATGTAGGCGTCGGCATCCTTCACTGAGAAGCCCACCTTGCCGAAAAATCCGCCTTTTTCCCTGAACATAGGCTGCTGGTGGATAAGCTCCAGCTCAGCCTTTGCCTTGTCGTTGGGAAGACCGTTCTGCATTGCGGTTATGAGTGTATTGTATGCGTCCAGTTTGGCTATGAAGGACTCCTGATTGTAGCCGCCCTTCTCGTAGCCTAAAATATCAAGCTCCATGCCCATATTTATACTCCCTTTTATCATTGTTTACAGCAGACCGAACCCCTCTCAAGGGACTGTATCCCCAGTCCCTCCGATCGGCTGTTATGGTTTATATCAGCCAAGTATCTCCTTGACCTTTAATTCATTCTGTACAAGCTCCAGATCGTTCTTTACCATGCGCTCAACAAGCTGTGAGAAGTTTATCTCGCGCTTCCAGCCCAGAACCTTTTCAGCCTTTGAAGGATCGCCGAGAAGTATATCTACCTCGGCAGGACGGAAGAACTTCTTGTTTACCTTTACGATAGTCTTGCCGTTTGCCTTGTTGATACCTATCTCGTCAACGCCTGTGCCCTGCCACTCGACCTCGATATCAAGGTGCTTGAAAGCAGTCTCGACGAACTCGCGGACAGTTCTTGTCTCATTTGTAGCGATAACGTAATCATCGGGCTTGTCCTGCTGGAGCATGAGCCACATAGCGCGGACATAGTCCTTTGAGTGTCCCCAGTCACGCTTTGAGTCCATGTTGCCGAGCTCCATGTACTCCTGTACGCCCAGCTTGATGCGTACAGCGGCGTCGGTTATCTTACGTGTAACGAACTCTATGCCGCGGCGCTCTGATTCGTGGTTGAAAAGTATACCAGAGCAGGCAAAGAGGTTGTAGCTCTCGCGGTAGTTCTTTGTTATCCAGTGACCGTAGAGCTTAGCTACGCCGTATGGGCTTCTCGGGTAGAAAGGAGTTGTCTCCTTCTGAGGTATCTCCTGAACCAGACCGAACATCTCAGATGTGGAAGCCTGATAGAAGCGTGCCTCGGGCTTTACTATGCGGATAGCCTCCAGCATATTTGTAACGCCGAGAGCGTCTATATCTGCTGTGCCAAGAGGTGTGTCCCAGCTTGTAGCAACGAATGACTGAGCGGCAAGGTTGTATACCTCGTCAGCCTGTGAAATTCTCATAGCGGAGATGAGGGATACGGGATCGGTCATATCAGCGTAGATGAGGTGCACCTTATCCTTGAGGTGAGCGATATTGCCGTAATCAACGGTAGCCTTTCTTCTCCAGATACCGTAAACCCTGTAGCCTTTTTCGAGGAGAAGCTCTGCGAGGTAAGAGCCGTCCTGTCCTGTGATTCCTGTAATAAGTGCGTTTTTCATATTTATACTCCTTTTATTCAAATCTGAGCTGTAGGGGGCGATGCCCGCATAATAATTCTCAATTTATATAAATTCTGTTCTTTCCTGCTCTTTCAGCTGAGCAATGACCTTCTTTACGTCCTGTGTGTTGTTCTTTGAGCACACAAGGAGGACGTCGTCGGTATCGACGATGATGATATCCCTTGTACCCACAGCGGCTATAAGGCGCTTGCCGCCGCATATCGTGGTGCGCTTTGAGTCAATGGTGATAACGTCGCCGTCGATGTAGTTCTTGTCGTCGTCGGTCTCGTTGATACGCTCAACAGCCAGCCAGCTTCCCACGTCGTCCCAGCCGAAGCTTCCCGGGATAGTGTAGATGTGCTTTGCCTTTTCCATGATGCCGAAGTCAACGGATTCGCTTCTGAATGCGGTGAACTCCTTTACGAGAACGTCCGTGAACTGCGGAGTGCCGAAAGCCTCTCCGATACGGACAGCTCCCTCGTATATATCTGGCATGAGAGCCTTTAGATTGAGCATAATGGAGGATATCTTCCATACGAACATACCGCTGTTCCAGAGGTATCTTCCCGAAGCAAGGTACTCCTTGGCGGTAGCAAGGTCGGGCTTTTCAACAAAGCGCTCAACAGCGTAGACATCGCCCTTTTCCTCACCGAAGTTAATATAGCCGTAGCCTGTTTCGGGATATTCGGGAGTAATGCCTATGGTAACGAGGCGCTTGCCCTTTTCAGCGGCTTTGATAGCCTTTCTGAGAGTGTTGATGTATATCTCCTCATAGCCTATGAGGTGGTCAGAGGGCAGTACCAGCATTACTGCGTCCTCGTACTTGCGGTTGATGACAGCCGCCGCAAAGGCTATACATGGAGCAGTATTCCTTGCGCAGGGCTCAGCCAGTATATTCTCCTTGGGGATATTCGGGAGCTGTTCGTGTACAAGGTCTGTGTAAGCAGCATTTGTAACGATGTAGATGTCCTCAGCCTCAACAATGGGCATAAGGCGCTTTACGGTTTTCTGTATCATGGTCTCTCCGTCTTTGGTAAGGGAGAGGAACTGCTTGGGAGTAGCGTTGCGGCTCTTTGGCCAGAAGCGCTCGCCACGTCCGCCTGCCATGATGACTGCGGTGGTCTTCATTTCTCTGTGTTCTCCTTTTTTTCGCTGTTCTTCGCCGCAAGGAGCAGCTCCTCGGTCTCGGCGTTGTTCTTTGGCGGGAAGAGCATTGTCTTTAATGTCATTAATATTATTTGAAGGTCGAGACGTATCGAGTAGTTTTCTATATACATCAGGTCCATTTTCAGTTTGTCATAGGGTGTTGTGTCATAGGCTCCCGTAACCTGGGCATATCCCGTGAGACCTGCCTTTACTTTAAGGCGGAAGCCGAATTCGGGCATTTCCTTTTCGTATTCCTTAGTGAGCTCGGGGCGCTCGGGACGCGGTCCTACCACGGACATATCGCCCTTGAGTATATTCAGGAGCTGAGGGAACTCGTCCACACGGAATTTTCTCAGTATCTTTCCCACAGGAGTTATGCGGTCGTCCTCTTCGGAGGCAAGACGGGGCTTGCCGTCCTTTTCCGCATCAACTATCATGCTGCGGAACTTGTAAACGTCGAACTCCTTGCCGTTGAGGGTAAGGCGTTTCTGCTTGTAGAATACGGGACCTCTGTCGTAGAGCTTTACAGCCAGTGCGGCTATGAGCATGAAAGGTGCCGCAGGGATAAGCGCGATAAGTGAGAATATAACATCGAATACGCGCTTTAAGAGCTGCTGCTCGAAATCAAGTCCGTAATTTCGGCAGAGCATGAGAGGTGTATCGAAGAGACGGATATCATCTGCGCCTCTTATTATAATATCTGAGATTTTCGGGGCGATATACGCGCGTTTGGAGTGCTCGAAGCAGAATTTGAGGTAATCGTTTCTCTGCTCGGCAGGGATATCGCATATGATAGCGCCCTCATACTTCATAATTATCTCGCGTACCTTTTCCTCGGGTTCGTTTATGCTTATGGACTCGCAAATCATGTACTTGTCCACGCGCTGGCTCATTTTAAGGACTAAAGCCGCCGCCTGATGACTGCCGTAGATGATGACCAGTTTTCTGGGCGGATATATCATGAAGTACAGCTTGCCTGCAAGGAGAGTCCATAGAGCTATGACTCCCATATCCACGCAGGTCATCAGCGCCACAGGAGCGGCAGCCATGAAATGTCGTCCAATGAGGCTTATGAGAAAGTATGAAACTGTATTGACGCAGACCATTGATATCATCTGCGCGTACAGCATATCGGTCTTTTTGAGGTAGCCCAGCTTGAAGCCGCCGTAGGCTCTGAAAAACAGCCATACCAGCAGGCAGTATATAGCGATGAGCACCCAGTTTCCTCGTCTGTAGTAGGGGAGCACTATCTCGCCGCTGTAGTTTTTGTACCATACAAAGGCAAAAATGCCCGTAAGCATGGCAAGAAGCAGTATTCCCGAAATAAAGGTGACGAATCTTTTATATAAATCTCTGTTTTTGTTCATAATCCTTATCCGCTTGTGACGGACGCAGTCTCCTTGTGATTCTGTATTTATTATCTCTATGTGCCGCAAAAAGCGGTACAGAGTTATTATAGCAAATCTGGAAAGACCTGTCAATATAATTTGACGTATTTGGCAATAAATGAAAAGATATTATTGCGTTTTGCACAAAAACAGATTAATTAATGCAGGAGCAGCGCCATTATTTCAGCTCTTTGATATGGTGCAGTTCGGGTAGTAATGCTCCAGTATCTCACGCCAGCTTTTTCCCTGTGCCGCCATGGCGTCCGCGCCGTACTGGCTCATGCCCACGCCGTGACCGTAGCCCTTGGTGGTGATGACTATCTCGTCGGGCTCGCAGCGCACCTCAAAGCTTGCGGAGCGCAGGGAAAGAGCCTGTCTCAGGTCGTTTCCCGTGACTGTGCGGTCACCTGCGGCGGCGGTGAGGACTGTGCCCGAGTCGGAAACGGTCAGCACATTGAGCCATTCCCTGAAATCGTCACCCAGTTTTATGCCCTCAAAGGCGGCTTCAAGGGCGGCTCTCAGCTCGTCGGGAGAAAAGCGCTTGTCCTCGCGGAATTTCGGAGCTGTCAGGTCGGAGCGGCTGTCAACCTCCACAAGGTAGTCCACGGGAGCTCCCCATGCGTTTTCAGCGCTCTCGGTAAAGCCTGCCGACATGGAGTGAAAAGCGGCGATAATAGGCGCGTCCTCGTAGGTGATGATGTAGGGGAGCACCTCGTCGGCGGCTTTGGCTATTTTCTTGTAGTTTTTATTGAAATTGTCCCCGAAAGCCTCTTTTATCTGCTCCTTTGTGTAGTAGCCCTGATATTTCTCGGTATCATTGGAGAAATCCGCACCTTTCAGCTCCGCCGAGGGGCTTTCCTTTTCGCGGAGACGCTGGCGCTCCGCATAGGTATGGGCGGCTACAGCCTGAGCTTTCAGGGCTTCTTCACCGAATGAAGCGGGCATTTCCGCACATACGGCTCCGATGACGTATTCGCGGACAGGCACTTTCAGCACCCTGCCGCTGTCAACGTCGAGGACTTTGTAGGGCTCGGCGGAAAAAGCCGAGCTTTCGGCGGTATTTTGGTCATCGAGGACTATTTCCTGTAGCTTCACCGCCTGTTCCGTACCGTTCTGACCGTTTCTGCCGCGGATAAGCACGGGAACGGCAGGGAGCACAGTTACGGATACAACAAGCAGTAACGCTGAGATAAGAAGCTTTTTCATAGGGTTCTCCTTTCGGCACAATATACAAGAACGTTTGTTTTGCAACAGCTCTTTATATTGTAAATAACATTTGACATTATAATGAATATGGTGTATAATTGAATATGAATATGTTTTAGGAGTGTGATCGTGATGCCGTCATACATTTCAGGCGCTAACATTACAGATTTATGCGGGAGACTTGCGGATAATTCCGCTATCGATCCCAAGCTTTATGAAAAATATCATGTCAAGAGAGGACTTCGCAACAGCGACGGCACAGGTGTTATGGCAGGTATCACCAATATCTGCAACGTTCACGGCTATGTAGTCAACGAGGGCGAAAAGGAGCCTATCCCGGGACAGTTAATATACAGGGGCTATAACATCAACGACCTTGTTGAGAATGTTGAAAAGGACGACCGCTTCGGCTATGAGGAGACTGCTTTTCTCCTGCTCTTCGGTCATCTTCCCAACGAGAAGGAGCTCAAGACTTTCAGTTCCTATATCTCAGTGAAAAGAGACCTCCCCAACGGTTTCGTTGAGGATATGATACTCAAAGCTCCGTCAAAGAATATCATGAACAAGCTTGCCCGTTCGGTGCTGGCTCTGTATTCCTACGACGACGAGTGCGAGAACAAGGGGCTTGAAAACGAAATGCGCACAGCGGTAAGCCTTATCGCCAAGATGCCTGTTATCATGGCTAACGCTTATCAGGTAAAGCGCAGGGTTTTCGACAACCAGAGCATGATAATGCACCCTATAAACTACGAGGAGAACACCGCTCAGTGTATCCTCTCTCTGCTCCGTCCCGACAGACAGTACACCAAGGACGAGGCTCAGATGCTTGACCGTCTCCTGATGTTACAGGCTGAGCACGGCGGCGGAAACAACTCCACATTTACCTGCCGAGTCCTCACATCATCGGGAACCGATCCTTATTCGGCTTATTCTTCGGCTATATGCTCACTTAAAGGTCCCCGTCACGGCGGCGCTAACCTTGCTGTTATCAATATGCTTGACAACTTCAAGGCTAACATCAAGAACTGGGAGGACGAGGGCGAGGTAGCCGACTATATGCGCAAGACTATCCGCAAGGAGACCAACGACCACTCAGGTCTTATCTACGGTATGGGACACGCGGTATATACTATCTCCGATCCCCGTGCCGTTATACTGAAGAAAAAGGCTTTCGAGCTTGCAAAGGGAAAGGACATCGAGGCAGAGTTCAGACTTCTCGAAACTATCGAGAGACTTACTCCCGAGATATTCCTCGAGCTCAAGGGCAGCTCAAAGGCAATGTGCGCTAACGTTGATATGTATTCGGGACTTGTTTACCGTATGCTGGGTATCCCAGACGAGCTCTTCACACCGCTGTTCGCAATTGCGCGTATGGCAGGCTGGGCTGCTCACCGCATGGAGGAGATACTCACGGGCGGAAGAATAATCCGTCCTGCTTACAAGGCTATCGCAAAGGAAAAGGAATACATAAAGCTCTCTGAGCGCGAATAAGCTCATATCCTATGAAAAAAATATCAGCAGCTTTCACAGCCCTCACAACGGGGGCTGCACTTACGGGCTGTACCTTCGGTGCAAGCATAGATACCCTTATGACTCCGCCGAAGCTCGGTCCCGAGCAGGAGCAGATATACTCCAAGCTGACGACTTCCCTCAACACATCGAACATTAGCCTTAAATACCCCAAGTCGGGCAAGTATCTCTCGGCGTTCATAATCGAGGATATCGACGGCGACGGCGGCAACGAGGCTCTTGTGTTCTATGAGAGAAACAACCATGCAGCTGACGAGAATCCCCTGCATATAAACGTCCTCGACAAAAAGGAGGACGGCGAATGGACCTCCGCCTATGATATCCCTGCCGCAGGCAGCGAGATAGAGGAGGTCAAGATATCCAGACTCGGCTCAAACGACCGTGTGAACATCATCATCGGAACCAGTATGATAAACCGTTCCGAGAAGAATGTTTCCATATACACCTATGCCGACGGCAGATTACAGGAGCCGCCTACGTTCTCAAAATCAAAGTCCTACGCCTTTTTTGACGTGGTGGATCTTGACCTTGACGGACAGTACGAGCTCTTCAGACTTATGGGAGCCACAAGCGAGAGCGAGGCTATGGCTGAGGCTTTCAAGCTGGACGACAGCGGCACCTATCACAGGTCCTATCTTGAGCTCAGCGATAATTTCAGCGATTTCGACATCAGCTACGGCAAGGTGGGCGATTCCGAAATGGGCGTATATATCGACGCTCAGTCAGGCGCGGGCTCTGTTCAGACAGATGTCCTTTACATGAAGGACGGCGCACTGCACAAGGTATTCAGCACCCCCGAGAGGTCTGCGGAAACTATCCGTCCCGCAGGCTGCGGCAGCTTCGATGTTGACGGCGACGGCAGCATAGAGATACCCGTGCAGGTCACAGCTCCGGGATACGGAGAGTCTCCCGAGAGCGAGCAGCTCAGGCTGACGGACTGGAAGCAGGTCATCGGCGACGATAAGCTGGAAAAGCACTATACCTCATATTACAGTGTAAATGACGGATATATCTTTCTTTTCCCCGAAAAATGGGAGGGGAATGTCACAGTAAAGCGCGACGTCGTCAATGACGAGATAGTTTTCTGCGCTTTCAGGGACGGAAAAATGGGCAGAGAGCTCCTGCATATCTTCTGCGCAGAGGACGTACCCTCGCGGGAGGACAGGATTTCAAGCGGCTATATGCTCATGCATACCAAGGGCGATTCGGCTTGCCTTGCCCTGATACCACGGAATGTTGATACAGAAGGCGACGGACTTTCCATAACCTCGGGCGACGCGGCTGTGGGATTCAGATACAGAGACTGACACACCAAAGGAGTGAACACTGATGAAACGTATACTTATATGCGAGGACGAGGATACTATCCGCGAATTCGTTGTCATAAACCTTAAACGCGCAGGCTATGATGTAGTAGATGTAAACTGCGGAGAAGCTGCTCTCAAGACCTTTGAGGCTGAGCACGGCAACTTCGATATCGTCCTGCTGGATATTATGATGCCCGGAATAGACGGCTTTACGGTCTGCAAGAAGATACGTGAAAAGAGCTCGACTATCGGCATTATCATGCTTACTGCAAGAACTCAGGAAATGGACAAGGTCAGCGGTCTTATGATAGGCGCTGACGACTATATCACCAAACCGTTCTCACCGTCGGAGCTCACTGCCCGTGTGGACGCTATATACCGCCGTGTGTGCATGAGCTTCATCAAGACCGAGAAGCAGTCCGTAATAGAGAGCGGTCCATTCGTGCTCAATTTGAAGAGCCGCACCGTTACCAAGGACGGTGCTCCCATAGAGCTTACTCAGGTGGAGTACCAGATACTGGAGTACTTCATGAACAATAAAAACACAGCCCTCGACCGTGCAAGCATACTCAACCATATATGGGGCGAGAGCTACTACGGCGACGATAAGATAGTCGACGTAAATATCAGACGTATCCGTATGAAGATAGAGGAGGAGCCTTCAAACCCGAAGTACATCATCACTATCTGGGGCTACGGATATAAGTGGAATGACGGGCAGTAATGGCTAAAAAAAGTATCACAAAGCGCTGGATATTCAACAACTTAGGCGTTGTTGTCCTGTCGCTCCTTGTAATAGATATGGCGATAATCTATGCGATACAGAACTATTTCTACAGCTCTGCAAGGCAGTATCTTGTCTCAAAGCTCAACGCCGTAACAAGCGTGCTGAGTATGCATTCTCAGGACAGCTCCGCGAATTTCTCGGCGGAGATGAGAAAAATGCTTGAGACCTTCAACGAGAAGGACAAGATAGAGCTCATGGCGATAAATTCAAAGGGCAGAGTGGTTCTTACCTCATCGGGATTTTCGCCCGACGCTAAAGATATTATGCCTGACTACAAGGAGGCTCTCGAAAAGAACGAGGGCTACAACGTGTACAGGCTGGGCGGCGGCGAAAAGGTGCTGGCAGTATCCGTGCCCATAACCTCTATGAGCAACGAGTACAGCGCAGTCCGCATGGTAACGTCCCTGACGGAGATAGACAACACTATTAAGAGCTATTCCGCCGTGGTGACTATGGTCTGTGTCACTATCATACTGATAATCGTCATAACAGGTCTGTATTTTGCAGGCTCTATCGTAAGACCTATCAGACAGATAAGCGGTATCGCCCGTAAATTCGCCCTCGGAGACTTCTCGACACGTATTGAGAACGACAGCGACGACGAGATAGGCGACCTCTGTACCGCCATAAACAATATGGCTGACGAGCTCTCCGCTACGGAGGCTATGAAGAATGAGTTCATCTCCTCGGTATCTCACGAGCTGAGAACTCCTCTCACCGCTATAAAGGGCTGGGCGGAGACTCTCATGATAGACGGCGGCGGAAGTCCCGACACCATGAAAAAGGGCGTCGGCGTTATCGTAAATGAGACCGAGCGACTTTCACAGATGGTAGAGGAGCTCCTTGACTTCTCCCGTATGCAGAGCGGTCATTTCACACTTCAGAATGCAAATATGGATATCCTCGCGGAGCTTGGCGACGCTGTGCTTATTTACAGCGACAAGGCAAGACGCGAGAATCAGGAGATAATCTATGACGAGCCCGATATGCTCCCCTTTGTATTCGGCGACAAGAACCGTATAAGACAGGTATTCATCAACGTTATCGACAATGCGCTGAAATACTCGTCAGCAGGGGATACCGTCACTATAAAGGCATATGAAAAGGGCGGAAACATCATAGTTTCCGTAAAGGATACGGGCTGCGGAATCAAAAAATCCGACCTTGTTAAGGTCAAGACCAAATTCTATAAAGCAAACCACACACGCCGCGGTTCGGGTATCGGACTTGCCGTTGCAGATGAGATAATCAGTATGCACGGCGGCTCCCTCGATATCGACAGCGAAGGCGAGGGACTTGGTACAACTGTTACCATAACTCTGCCTGCGGTGAAGCAGTAATTACACACTATAAGGTGAAAACATGGGAAAAAACAACACAACACAGGAAAAATTCAAATCCAAAATAGGCGGACAGGCTCTTATCGAGGGCATAATGATGTTAGGTCCGAATACGGGCGCAATGGCTTGCAGACTTCCCGACGGCACTATAGACCTTGAAACATGGGAGGAAAACAACGGCAAGAACGCACCATGGTACAAGAAAGTACCTCTCGTAAGAGGCTGTACGGGGTTTGTAGGCTCACTTGTCAAGGGCTACAAGTACATGATGAAGTCTGCGGAAAAGCAGATACCCGATGACGAGGAAGACGGCAAGGACAAGAAGAAAAAGTCCGAAGCAGAGAAGCCTGCCGAGATAAAGACAGAAAGCGTTGCAGCAGCTCCTGCCGAGGGCGCTGAGGCAAAGAAGAAGTCCGATAAAAAAGAGGATTCCGTATACGATATCGTAATGTACATCGGCATACTCATAGGTATCGTTATGGCTTTCGGACTGTTCGCATTCCTGCCGAAATGGATAGTGGGATTTATCCCGGCCGTCAAGGAGCACCGCTTCCTGCGCTCACTTCTTGAGGGTATAGTCAAGATAGCTATTTTCGTGCTGTATATGTACATTATCAGCCTTATGAAGGATATAAAGCGCCAGTTCATGTATCACGGCGCAGAGCACAAGACCATTGCCTGCCATGAAGCGGAGCTCCCCCTTACAGTGGAGAACGTCCGCAAGCAGACACGTTTCCACAAGCGCTGCGGTACCAGCTTTATATTCATAGTTCTCATAGTCAGCATATTCGTGATGTGCTTCGTGCCTTTCACGGTGACATGGCAGAGAATAGTGGCTTCGCTGGTGCTCCTGCCGCTGGTAGTTGGCGTGTCCTATGAGTGCATACGCCTTGCAGGCAACAACGACAACACATTCACAAGAATACTTTCCGCTCCGGGACTTGCTATGCAGCGCATAACCACACGCGAGCCAGACGACAGCATGATAGAAATAGCAATAGCAGCTCTTACTCCCTGTATCCCCAAGGATAAGGAGGAGGACAGGTGGTAAGCCGAAAGGAGCTTTTTGCCCGATGCAGGGAACTCATTGCACAGCGTGACGAGGAAACTGCCGACTTTGATACGAACTGTATCCTTCAGGACCTGCTGGGAGACAGGAACCCCATGTTCGCTCCGCAGCTCCCTGTGCCTGATGACAAGGCGCAGGAGATACTTTCACTTGCGCAGAGACGCTCCGAGGGCTATCCCTTGCAGTATCTCCTCGGTCAGTGGGAATTCTGGGGCTGCAATTTCAAAATAGGGGAGGGAGTTCTGATACCCCGTCCCGATACCGAAACTCTTGTGGAGCAGGTGCTTGACATCTGCCGACGGGATAAAATGACAACACCTAAGATAGCCGACCTTTGCAGCGGCAGCGGCTGTATCGCAGCTGCCCTGAAAAAGGAGCTCCCCAATGCGGATATCTATGCAGTGGAGCTGTCCGATAAGGCTCTGCCCTATCTGAGACAGAATATGGAGCTAAACGGCTGTGATGTAAATATAATTCACGGAGACGTGCTGGACAGCAGTATCGCAGAGCAGCTCACTGAGCTGGATATACTGGTCAGCAATCCGCCATACCTTACAGCTCAGGATATGAGGGAGCTGCAAACAGAGGTTCAGCATGAGCCTGCTACGGCGCTTTTCGGCGGCGAGGACGGTCTGGACTTCTACAGAGCCATGACGAAGCTGTGGAAAAGCTCGATAAAGTCGGGCGGCTTCATAGCCTATGAATTCGGCATGGGACAGCATGACGCCGTAAAGGCGATACTGGAAGAAAACGGCTTCACGGACGTTGAATTGCGCAGTGACGGCGGCGGAATAATAAGAACAGCAGCCGCTGTTAAAGCCCTTAGCCGTTAGCCAACTGTAGGGGGCGATGCCTACATCGCCCCGTTCGATAAAAAAACAATTCGGGCTGATGTGGGCATCAGCCCCTACATCGGAACGCCGAGGGCGGCGTTCCCTAAACAAACCCATCAAGAAAGGATAAGCCATGAAAATAGCGGTATTTTCAGATGTTCACGGGAATCTCAAAGCCCTTGAAGCAGTTCTTGAACAGATAAAAGCAGCAAAACCCGATAAAACAGTGTTTTTAGGCGATATTTTTCAGCGCGGAAACGAGGAGTTTGAGTGTCTTGAACTTCTGAAAGCAAGCGGTATAGTCTGCTTAAAGGGCAACTGCGAGCTTTACGCTCAGCACGGCGTTGACGTTGATCCCGATGTGGAGCATCTCAGGGCTTATTACGACGGAGTGAGGAAAAAGCTTACCGCAGAGCAAATGGAGTTCATCAGGGAAATGCCCCTATTCTGTGAAATAGAAAGCAGCGGAAAGAAACTGCATTTTTCCCATTTTCTGTTTTGGGATATCGAAAAGCCCTATCCCTTTTTACCTCTGTCAAGTCTGAAGGACGGCAGCTTCGATAAGGCTTGCGAGGGCGAAAACGTAACGAAATACGACCTTGCAGTCATCGGTCACTGTCATCAGAATTTCGTTAAGGGAAATGTAGTTTCCGTTTCGGCTTCGGGACTGGAGGGAGCTTCATGGCTTCTCATCGAAGTAAATGAGGATTCAGTCGACTTTGAGCACATCAGCCTTTGTTGAGTTGAGAGTGAAGAGTTGAGAGTTGATATGTTCGCTCTGCTCACATTAAATAAAATTAGGAATTCCGAATTATATTCAGGAAATTTAAAGGTTAATATACTATAATATATACGGAGGAAATACCAATGGCAAAGAAAGAACTTGCTAAAAAGCCTACAGTTGTGAGAGTTACCACCAAAGAGGACAAGAAAACTGCCCTTGACGGCGCTCTCAAGCAGATAGAAAAGAAATACGGCGCAGGCGCTGTAATGCGTCTCGGACAGACCAAGACTCTCAATGTTGACGCTATCCCAACAGGCTCCATGACTCTGGATATGGCGCTGGGTATAGGCGGCGTTCCGAGAGGACGTATCGTTGAGATATACGGTCCCGAGAGCTCAGGTAAGACTACCGTTGCTCTGTCCATAATCGCACAGGCTCAGAAGGCTGGCGGCGAGGCTGCATTCATCGACGTTGAACACGCTCTTGATCCTGTTTATGCGCAGGCTCTCGGCGTAAACATCAACGACCTGCTGGTATCACAGCCCGACAGCGGCGAGCAGGCTCTTGAAATAGCAGAGGCTCTAATCCGCTCGGGAGCTATCGATGTTATAGTTCTCGACTCTATCGCTGCTATGACTACCCGTGCCGAAATTGACGGTGAAATGGGCGATCTCCACGTCGGTCAGCTGGCAAGACTCATGTCTCAGGCTATGAGAAAGCTGACTGCTGCTATATCAAAATCCAACTGCGTGGCTATCTTCATCAACCAGATACGTGAGAAGATAGGCGTTATGTACGGCAACCCCGAGACTACCCCAGGCGGACGCGCTCTGAAGTTCTATTCCTCTGTCCGTATCGAGGTAAGAAAGGGCGAGGTGCTCAAGTCGGGCACTGACGTTATCGGCGCCTGCACACGCTGCAAGATAGTTAAGAACAAGGTAGCTCCGCCGTTCAAGGAGTGCGAGTTCGACCTTATGTACGGCAGCGGAATCTCCCGTACAGGCGAGGTGCTTGACCTTGCGGTTGACCTTGACATCATCAAGAAGGGCGGCTCATGGTTCAGCTACAAGGACCAGAAGCTTGGACAGGGACGCGACAACGTCAAGGAGCTTCTCCAGAATGACGAAAAGCTCATGAAGGAAATAGAGGAGCAGATACTCGCACGCAAGGACGAGCTGAATGCTGCTCCTGCAAAGAAGAGCAAGCCTGCTGAAAAGGCTGTCGTTTCCGAGGATACATCGGCTGAGGGCGGCGCTCCCGAGGCAGATGACGACGTTCTCGCAAACTTCGATGAGAACTTTGAGGAATTTACTCCTGCTGAGGAATAATGAAAATAACCTCAGTAAGCAAATACAAGGGCTCGACCTATGAGGCGGAGCTTGACGACGGGCGAAAGCTCTATCTCCACGCCGATATCATCACCGATTTCGGCATACACGCAGGCATGGAGACAGACCGCGAAACCCTGAAAAAGATAGTCTACGCTTCAAACTTCCGCAGAGCCTATCAGCGGGCGCTTTACCTGCTGGATTACAGGGATTACACATATTCGGAAATGTTCAGAAAGCTTGTGGAGAACTACAAAAGCGAGGCTCTCTGCACCGCGGTGATGAAAAGGCTCACGGAGCACGGCTTCATCAACGACGAGCGCTATGCCGAGCGCATGGCGCGTAAGCTGGTGGAGATAAAGCACTTCGGCTATCGGCGCTGCAAGCGTGAGATAATGCTTAAAGGCGTTGACCAGTTCATCGCCGAGGACGCTCTGGCGCCCTACAGCGAGACATTCGGCGAGAATCTCATGGAGCTTCTCCGCACCAAGCATTCCCGATACTTAACGGATATTGAGGACAGAAAATCAATAGAAAAGGTCAAGAACGCTCTTGTGCGGTACGGCTACGATTTTTCGGAGATAAACCGCGCTGTCAAGGAGTATTTCGAGAGTAGGAATGACCTTGAGGAGGAAAACTGACATGGCGATCAAGGTGGGCATGGTTTCACTTGGCTGCTCAAAAAATCTTGTGGACTCTGAGCGTATGCTCAGCAAGCTGAAAAATCACGGCTATCAGCTTGTCACAGAGCCCGGACTTGCCGATGTGGCGGTAGTCAACACCTGCGGCTTCATAAAGGCTGCAAAGGAGGAGGCTATCGACACTATCCTCGAGCTGGGAAAGCTCAAGGAGGAGGGCACTTTAAAGAAAATAATCATCACAGGCTGCCTTGTTGAGAGATACAAGGAGGAGGCTGCGGAGCAGTTCCCCGAGGCAGACGCTGTTATCGGAATAGGCGATACAAAGGATATCGTGGATATACTCGACCACGTCCTCGCAGACGAGCGCGTGGTGCACTTCGCGCCTAAGCTTGACGCGGAGCTCTGCGGCGAGAGAATAATTTCCACACTGCCCTTTTTCACATATCTTAAAGTCGCAGAGGGCTGCTCGAACTGCTGCACCTACTGCGCTATACCCATGATAAGAGGTAAATTCCGCAGCGTTCCCATGGAAAAGCTGCTTGAAGAAGCAAAATTCCTCGCAGACAACGGCGTTACGGAGCTTGTTGTCATCGCACAGGACACTGCTCTCTACGGCAAGGACCTTTACGGCGAGCCTAAGCTGGCAGAGCTTCTTACAGAGCTGTGCAGGATAGACGGTCTCCGCTGGATACGCACCCTTTACTGCTATCCCGAGCGCATAACCGACGAGCTTCTTGACGTTATCGCCCGTGAGGACAAGATAGTGAAGTATCTCGAAATACCCATACAGCACTGCAACGGCGATATACTCAGCCGCATGAACCGTTGGGGCGACACGGAAAAGCTGGAGGCGCTCTTTGCTCATATCCGTGAAAAGGTGCCTAACGTGATACTCCGTACAACTCTCATTACAGGTTTCCCGGGAGAGACCGAGGAGCAGTTCGAGGAGCTGGCTGAGTTTGTTAAGAGAGTCTGCTTTGACAGACTGGGCTGCTTTGCTTATTCCCGTGAGGAGGGCACAAAGGCTTACAGCTTCCCCGACCAGATAGACGAGGAAACAGCCGCCCACCGCGCTGATATAATCATGGAGCAGCAAATGCTCATAAGCTGTGAGAACAACGAAAACCTAATGGGCGCGGAGCTCACCGCAGTTGTTGAGGGCTTCGACAAGTTCGGAGAGTGCTGGTTCGGCAGGACGCCTCTTGACGCTCCCGACATCGACGGAAAGGTGTTCTTTACGTCGGATAAGCCACTTAATATCGGCGATTACGTTAAGATAAGGATCACCGATACACTTGATTACGACCTTATAGGAGAGGTGATAAGCCAATGAACCTGCCAAATAAGCTGACTCTGCTGAGAGTCGTTCTTATTCCGTTTTTTCTGCTGTTTATGTATATAAACGTGCCGTTCCACTACGGTATTGCGCTGGTGATATTCGCAGCAGCCTCCATTACCGACGCTCTTGACGGAAAGATAGCAAGATCACGCAATCTTGTTACGAATTTCGGCAAATTCCTCGATCCGCTGGCGGATAAGGTGCTTGTATTAGCAGCTCTTACCGTATTTGTGGAGCTGCCCTGTGTGAAAATGGGCGCAATACCGCTCATCATAATAAGCGCAAGAGAATTCATGGTCTCGGGGCTGAGGCTTCTTGCCGCAAACAGCGGCGTTGTAGTTGCCGCAGGTATCTGGGGCAAGCTGAAGACCGCTTTTACAATGGTAGCTATCATAGCTATACTGTTCTGGCTGTGTCTCTGCTTTGACTTTAATATCGGCTTCCCTGATGCTTTCAGAAGCGCAGTTGATAATATCTTAGTGCCCGTGCTCGTATGGATATCGACTATACTCACCGTTATTTCAGGCGGAGTATATCTGAAGGGCTACTGGCACCTCATAGACTCCGACAAGTGATACATGAAAGGAGCATAAAATGCAGCATTGTGCAGGTCAGATACGCTATCTGGCAGCAATAAAAGAGCTCACCGAAAGAGACGGACAGGTGCGCTGTGTGAATATATCCCGTCATTTAGGCGTTTCACGCCCCAGCGTCAGCAAAATGCTGAGATGTCTGGCTAACTGTGGATACGTCTACGAGGACTTCTGCAACAGCGTTATGCTTACTCCCGAGGGAGAGGCGGCTGTTGAGGAGATTTTCGCTTCATTCGATGAGGTCTACACCTTTTTCCACAGGTTCCTGAAGCTCCCCAAGGAGCAGGCTCATGAGCAGGCGCTCATGTTCATAACGGATTTTCCGCAGGAGACCTGCGCCCGACTGAAAAAGATAGTAAGACGAACCATAAAAAAACAGGACAAATAAAAAAACGGTACACGAGAGTGTACCGTTTTTTAGCCGTTAGCCATTAGCCCCTACACATGGCTGATCGCAATTGTTTCGCCGAAGGCGACTCAATAACTCTCAATTCTCAACTTTCAACTCTAAACTAAAAACCCGAAAGCATTGCTTTCGGGTTTTTGTATTTACATCAATTCACAAATGAGATTAGAGAACTCCACAGGATCCTCAATGCTCATGCCCTCGATAAGGAGCGCCTGATCGTAGAGGAGCTTTGCGTACTTGCCCAGCTTGTCCTTGTCGCCGCCCTCGCTGAGAGACTTGAGCTTGCCGAATATCTCGTGTTCGGGATTAATCTCCAGAACGCGCTGTGCGTGTATCTTCTGGTCGGTAGGCATAGAGTTGAGCACCTTTTCCATTTCGAGAGATATCTCGCCCTCGCTGGTAAGGCATACAGGGTGGGATTTCAGTCTCTGTGAGAGCGCTACCTTTGTGACCTTGCCGTTAAGAGCCTCTTTCAGCTGGCTAAGCAGGTCTGCGCTCTCCTCCTCCTTAGCCTTGAGCTCCTCTTTCTTTTCGGGAGTTTCAAGACCGAGGTCGTCAGCGGATACTGACTTGAACTCCTTATCCTTGTACTGCATGAGAGCCTTTAATGCGAATTCATCGATATTATCGGTAAGATAGAGTATCTCGAAGCCGTTGTCCTTTACGAGCTCTGTCTGTGGCAGCTGCTCGATACGTGCTGCGCTCTCGCCTGTAGCGTAGTAGATGTACTTCTGATCCTCGCGCATACCTGTAACGTACTCGTCAAGAGTTACCAGCTTCTGCTCGTTGGAAGATGTGAACATCAGGAGGTCCTGAAGTTTGTCCTTGTTCATACCGAAGTCGCTGTATACGCCGTATTTGAGCTGTAAGCCGAATGCCTTCCAGAACTCCTCATACTTTTCACGCTCGTTTTTCAGCATTTTCTTCAGCTCGTTGCTGATAGTCTTTTCAATGCTCTTGGCGATAGTTTTAAGCTGTCTGTCGTGCTGGAGCATCTCACGAGAGATATTCAGCGACAGGTCTTCTGAGTCAACAAGTCCCTTTACGAAGCTGAAATAGTCAGGGAGCAGGTCTGCGCACTTGTCCATGATGAGAACGCCGTTTGAGTAGAGCTGCAAGCCCTTTTCGTACTCCTTTGAGTAGTAGTCGAATGGAGCCTTTGACGGGATATAGAGAAGTGCGTTATAAGCAGGCATCTCGTTGCTGATGTGTGAGTATTTCAGAGGCTCGTTGTAATCAAAGAACTTCTCGGTGTAGAAGTGCTTGTAGTCCTCTTCCTTGAGTTCTGTTTTGTTCTTCTTCCAGAGAGGAGTCATGCTGTTGAGAGTCTCGACTTCGAGGTAATCCTCGTATTCGAGAGGCTTCTTGGCTTCCTTTTCCTCCTCGGTCTGCTCCTTTGGACGGCTGTGGGATACTTCCATTTTGATAGGGAAGCGGATATAGTCGGAGTACTTGCTTACAAGGGACTTTATCCTGTACTGGTCGAGGAACTCGCCGTAGTTCTCGTCGTCGGTGTCGTCCAGCATTTCGAGGATAATTTCGGTACCTGCGCTCTTCTTGTCGGCTTCTGTGATAGTGTAGCCGTCAACGCCCTCGGATTCCCATTGATAAGCCTTGTCGCTGCCGTAAGCCTTTGAGATAACGGTCACTTTCTTGGCTACCATGAATGCAGAGTAGAAGCCTACGCCGAACTGTCCGATAATCTGGTTGTCCTCTTCCAGCTTGTTCTCATTCTTGAACTTGAAAGAGCCGCTGTTAGCGATAGTACCGAGGTTGTTTTCAAGCTCCTCCTCGGTCATACCGATACCGTTATCGGTTATTTTCAGTGTACGGCTGTCCTTGTCGGCGGATATCCAGATAGCGAAATCGTCTTTATTGAGACCGACCTTGTCGTCGGTGAGAGATTTGAAATACAGCTTATCAATAGCGTCGCTTGCGTTGGAGATAAGCTCGCGGAGGAAGATCTCCTTATGAGTATAGATCGAGTGGATCATCATATCCAGCAGTCTTTTGGACTCTGCTTTGAACTGTTTTGTTTCCATTTAAAACATCTCCGTAGTTGATTTTAGCACTCTATATCTTAGAGTGCTAAATAAAGTATATATCTTTTGAGTGGGCAAAGTCAAGGGCAGAAGCAAATGTTTACAATTTGTTCATATTTGTCTCCGATTCATCTTGACAAATACTATTCTTTTAGTATATAATAGTTTTTAGTGATTAGAACTAAGCACTAATCACTAAAAACTAATAACTCAAAGGCATAGCAGTCAGAGTAGCTTTTTTGCGGATCTACAGAGAGTGTGCGGAGGGTGCGAGCACATGGTCGGGAGAAGTGAAGTGCGGCTGTCAGCTTCGGCAGGGAAGCGCGTGAGCGTGTGTATCTGTCGGCGTTTCGTCCGCGTTAAGGGTAAGACGAGTTCAAGACGGAGTGGAAACGAGCAATTGCGCCTCCGAGGTATACCCTCGGGGGCTTTTGTTATTTTAAGGAGGTTTGCGTGGGATTTATCAACAGGTGGATACCTCTTGAAGAAAAGGTTTTTGATGTACCGGGGTTCGGATCCGTCGATCCGGGGCAGCTTACTATTAATGACGAAAAAAATGTATTCATGTTTTATTATTGGACAAACATAGACCATCCTGCTGAACAATATTTTGCTTTTTACTGGAAAGATGTATGTTTTAATGTCATTATGGAGTATAGCTTTATAGATGATCATACGATCAAATGGGAATTGAGCAGTGTAAAACAGCTCGATTATGATAATGAAGTTATTGATATGGAAGAAGTAAAAAAAGATCTAAGAGATGCATTTATGGTATATGGCATAGATGGATTTGAATACAAAGCTCCGAATGCCGTTCCACAACCTGAAATAAAGGTTGTATGTGATTTTTGATATATTAAATGGAGGACAGATATGAATATAATAAAGTATCCCTCGGACGAGGCGGTAAACGAAGCCGTAAAAAACGACAGCCGATTCCTTGCGGCGGTAAGCCTTGATGGAAGCAAAGCCTATGTAGGCGCGGCTGATGACGCAGGCGACCATATAGCGCTTCTTGAAGCCTTTGACGAGTTCAGTCCCGCAGGTTTTTTCAGGCTGAGCTTCGACAGCCTGACCGCAGAGTGGACATTCTCATGTCCGCGCAATTACAAGGGCATATCCGCAGACAGCGAGCGCATGGACGCATACTACCGCGACGGACTGCGTGTACTGCCCGAGTTTCTTGTGATGTTCGGGTATTTTTCAAAGCTGAAGATAAAGAACCCACCGCCTGAAATATGGGCGTTTTAGTCAGTTGAGAGTTTAGAGTTGAAAGTCTTAAATTCTGAACTCGGAAAGATGTGGAAAATATGAGTAATAGCATTGCAGGAGAAAAAAGCTTTAAATTTGCTGTGAGAATAGTAAATCTATATAAGTTCCTTCAAGAAAAGAGAGAATTTGTTTTGTCACAGCAAGTATTAAGAAGCGGAACAAGCATAGGTGCAAATATTTGTGAAGCATTAGAGGCGCAAAGTGATAAGGATTTTATCTCGAAAATGGGGATATCATTAAAAGAATCCGCAGAAACGATATATTGGCTCAGACTTTTGCGCGAGACTGATTATATCAATGATTCTCAGTTTGAATCAATGAAGAAAGACGCTTATGAGTTAAAATTGATTATTTCATCAATAATAAAGACTAAAAAAGAGAATATGAAGAAATTGAGTAACGGTAAATAACTCTCAACTCTCAATTCTTAACTCTCAACTTAAAATGTTTTTGGAGGAATAAAAATGCAGTTATACAATTCATTATCCCATAAAAAGGAAGAATTCGTGCCCAATGTTGAGGGCAGGGTAAATATGTACACCTGCGGACCTACGGTGTACCACTATGCTCACATAGGCAACCTGAGAAGCTACATCATGGAGGATATCCTCGAAAAATATCTCCGCTTCACAGGCTACGACGTGAACCGCGTTATGAATATCACCGACGTTGGTCATCTCACCAGCGACGGCGACACAGGCGACGATAAGATGCTCAAGGGCGCAAAGCGTGAGCACAAGACCGTTATGGAGATAGCCAAGTTCTACACTGACGCTTTCTTTGGCGACTGCGACAAGCTCAACATAAAGAAGCCCGACGTTGTAGTGCCTGCTACTACTTATATCGACGAGTTTATCCGCGTTATCAGCGTGCTTATGGACAAGGGCTACGCTTACGAGGCTGGCGGAAATATCTACTTCGATACCTCAAAGCTTGAAAAGTACTACGTTTTCAACGATTTCAACGAGGAAGACCTTGCAGTAGGTGTTCGTGAGGGCGTTGAGGCTGACGAGAACAAGAGAAACAAGGCTGACTTCGTGCTCTGGTTCACAAAGTCAAAGTTCGACGACCAGGAGCTCAAATGGGACAGCCCGTGGGGTATCGGCTACCCCGGCTGGCACATCGAGTGCTCATGCATAAGCATGAAGAACAACGGCGAGTACCTCGATATACATTGCGGCGGTATCGACAACGCTTTCCCTCACCACACCAATGAGATAGCTCAGTCTGAGGCTTACCTCGGACATAAGTGGTGCAACTACTGGTTCCATGTGCTCCACCTCAATACAAACAGCGGCAAGATGAGCAAGAGCAAGGGCGAGTTCCTGACGGTATCCCTTCTCGAAGAAAAAGGCTACAAGCCTGTGGTATACCGTTTCTTCTGCCTGCTTTCACACTACAGGAAGTCCCTTGTGTTCTCATGGGAGAACCTTGACAACGCTGTTGTGGCTTACAACAAGCTCATAGAGAAGATAGCTCCTCTTACTAAGGAGAATGGCGGCGATATCGACAAGGCTGAGTACGACCGCCTTATGAAGGACTTCACAGACGCTCTCGACAACGATATTAACACCGCTATGGGTATCACAGTTATATACGACGTGCTGAAATCCAAGGCAAATGGCGCTACAAAGCTTGCTCTTATCGCTAAGTTCGACGAAGTTCTCGGACTTGACCTTATTGCTAATGCTAAGGAGCTTGCAGAAAACGCAGGTTCGGCTTCTGCTGATATCCCAGGTGAAGTTCTTGAACTGGTCGAACAGCGCAAGGCTGCACGTAAGGACAAGAATTTCGCACTGGCAGACGAGCTCCGCGACAAGATAGCAGCTCTGGGCTACGAGGTCAAGGAGACAAGACAGGGAACAGAGATAAACAAGCTTAATTAAGTTTAGAGTTGAAAGTGAAGAGTTGAGAGTTAATGTATTCGCTTCGCTCATATTATTTAAATAATATCGCCGAAGGCGATACCGCAACTTTCAATTCTCAATTCTCAACTCTCAACTTTGGCGTGAATTATGATTTAGAACTTCTTTAATTAGAGATAATAATCAAGAAGAACGGGGAATATCCAATGGCAAGACTTTATCCCCTTTTCAGCTCCAGCAAGGGCAATTCCTCCTTTATCGGAACAGAACAGGGCGGCATACTCATAGACTGCGGCGTAAGCTTCAAGCGGCTCAGCGAAGCCCTCGAAGTCAACCACATTCCCCTGAGCGCTGTACAGGGAGTTTTCATAACCCATGAGCACTCGGACCACGTTGCAGGACTTGCAATGCTGACCAAGAAAACGGGAATGCCTGTATACGGTCAGAAGCGCACTTTGCAGCGGCTCTGCGACGGGAATAAGATAGCGCCTGTCTCTCATGTCATCGACATTACGGGCAAGACCATAAGCTGCGGCGGCAGCGAGGTGAGCTGCTTCAATACGCCTCACGACGCCATACAGAGCTGCGGCTACAGGATACATACCTCCGATGATAAGTACTGCGCCATTTGTACGGACTTGGGACACGTTACTCCCGAGGTGGACGAGGCGCTGAATGGCTGCCGAATGGTGCTCATCGAAGCCAACTACGACGACTATATGCTGCGCACAGGTCTGTATCCTCTGTATCTGAAAGAGCGCATACTTTCGCCAAACGGTCATCTCTCCAACGACGAATGCGCCGTGCAGGTGGGAAAGCTCATAGAGCGAGGAACTACCCATTTCCTGCTGGGACATCTCAGTCAGGACAACAACCGTCCCAATATCGCGGACAGCACCGTTCAGCGGAGCCTTGAACGCTTCGCAAGGGGCAGGGACTACCTTTTGGGCGTAGCTCCCGTTGAAACTCAGGGAGGAGCTGTTATTTTCTGATGAATATAAATCTTATAGTCATAGGCAAGCTTAAAGAGGAATATCTCCGCAGCGCCTGTGCAGAATATATAAAGCGGCTGGGCAGGTACTGCAATTTCGAGCTCCACGAGCTGGACGAGTGCCGGCTCAGCGACGAGCCCTCGGATAAGGAGATAGCGACCGCGCTGAAAAAGGAAGCGGAGCAGATAAAGCGCTATGCAAAGGGCATGATAGTGCCTATGTGTATCGAGGGGAAGCAGCTCACAAGTCCCGAGCTCTCGGAGAAGATAAGCTCCGCAGGAGTAAGCGGTCAGAGCACCGTGACCTTTATAATAGGAAGTTCATTCGGACTTGATCCCGAGATAAAGGCAATGGGAGCGTTGAAGCTCTCCATGTCGAAGATGACCTTTCCTCATCAGCTGGCAAGGGTAATGCTTTTAGAGCAGATATACCGCGCATTCCAGATAGCAGAGGGCGGAAAATACCATAAATAGAAAGGACAGCTTCGGCTGTCCTTTTTTAGCCGTTAGTTTTGTAGGGGCGGTAATTTTAGGTGAATTCTGCGGACTTGACAGCCAAAAGGCGTTGTGATATAATTAAAAGATACTATGGAATTTTATGCGCTTTTGACGGTAAAGACCGTTTCTGCGCGTTTCAAGGAGCAATAAATGAGTACGATCAAAGAGCTGTATGCTTACAGACAGATGATATTCAGCCTTGTGAAAAAGGACCTCCGCGGACGCTACAAGGGCTCGGTGCTGGGCTTTTTGTGGACGTTCATCAATCCGCTTTTCCAGCTGATAGTCTACACGATAGTTTTCTCTAAGATACTTCGCAACGATATACCGAGGTATTACCTTTACCTCTTCGTTGCGCTGATACCGTGGATATTCTTCTCCTCCTCCATAACGGTGGGAGCGGCGTCCATTATATCGCAGAAAGACCTCGTTAAGAAGATATACTTCCCGCGAATGGTAATACCCATATCCTATGTGACCAGCTGCTTTGTGAATATGCTGCTGTGCTTCATAGTCATATTTGCGGTGATAATAGTAACGGGAGCAGGAATAAACTTCGTGGCAGTTCTGACTCTGCCTGTGATAATGATAGTTGAGTATATATTCGCCCTCGGTATGGCGATGATAGCTTCGGCGGTAACGGTCTATTTCAGAGACTTGGAGCATATCCTCGGCATTGTTGCAATGGCGTGGATGTATCTTACCCCCGTAGTTTACTCCAAGAAGATAGTCCCCGACAGGTATCTGCCCCTGTTCAATCTCAACCCTATGACGCATATTATCGACTGCTACAGGACGGTGCTCTATGAAAAGCAGGTACCCGACCTGACAGCGCTTCTCTGGGCGGCAGGTCTGGGAGTATTCTTCCTTGTATTCGGCGCATTCGTATTCAACAAGCTTCAAAGGCATTTTGCGGAGGAACTCTGATGGCAGAAAATGATATCGCAATAGAGGTCAGAAACGTGACCAAGAGCTTCAAGGTGTACCTCGACAAGGGTGCTCAGCTGAAAGAGCGCCTGTTGTTCCGCAAGCGCAGCCGCTATGAGGAGCGCAAGGTGCTCCGCGGCATAAGCTTTGACGTTAAGCGCGGAGAGGCTATCGGACTTATAGGACATAATGGCTGCGGCAAGAGCACTACACTGAAGCTCCTCACAAGGATAATGTATCCCGATGAGGGAACAATAAAGCTCAAGGGCAGAGTTTCAAGCCTTATCGAGCTGGGAGCAGGCTTTCACCCCGATATGAGCGGCAGGGAGAACATCTACACCAATGCGGCTATATTCGGACTCACCAAAAAGGAAATAGACGCCCGTATCAAGGATATAGTGGACTTTTCGGAGCTTGCCGAGTTCATCGACAACCCCGTCCGCACCTATTCCTCGGGTATGTATATGCGACTGGCATTCTCGGTAGCTATAAATGTTGACGCGGATGTGCTCCTTATCGACGAGATACTCGCCGTGGGCGACGCCAATTTCCAGACAAAGTGCTTCAACAAGCTAAAGGAGATAAAGGCGCAGGGCACTACTATAGTAATAGTATCCCACGCCCTCGGACAGATAGAGCAGATATGCGACCGCGCTATATGGATACACGAGGGACTTATCAAGGCTGAGGGACCTCCCAAGGAGATAGACCTTGAATACCTTGATTATATGAGCAGAAAAATGCAGGAAAAGAACAAGTCCGAAAGCGATGCGGAGGAGGTCTCCGAGGAGGAGACAGGAAAGCGCTGGGGCAGCGGAGAGGTGCGTATAAAAAAGGTGCGCTCCTTTGCGGCTGACGGCAGCGAGCAGAAGACCTTCCGTACAGGCGAGGACATAAGGCTCAGTATCGACTATATCGTGAAAAAGCCCGTAAAGGACGCGGTATTCGGCTTCGGAGTTTTTGACATGAACGGTATACAGTGCTACGGCACCAATACCCGTATAGACAAGCAGCCCGACATAACTATCAGCGAAAGCGGTACGGCGGAGATACTGATGAAAAACGTTGAGCTCCTTGCAGGCGAGTACAATATCGACATCGCCATAGAGCAGGGCGAAGGCATACCAATTGACTATTTCCGTCAGGCATACAGGATACAGATGATATCGGCAATGGGCGATGTGGGAGTTTCCCGCATCGAACACACATGGAAGCTCAAGAGGTAAAAAATGAGTAATATATCGCAGTTTATAGACAGTGTAAAAAATCAGAAGGGTATCAAGGGTGCGCTGAAAAGAAAGCTTTTCGGCTGGCTTTTTGCCGGCTTGGAGGCAGCAGACAGAGATATCGCCAATGTGCAGACAAGTGATGAATTGAGAAAGGACTTTGAGGCTGCCTGCGTCAATCTCAGGAACAACAATACCCTCATAGAAAGGCTCATCAGCGAGGAGGAATTCCTCAAGAGCAAGCTTGGCTCTGTGGAAAAGAAGCTGAAAGCGGCTCCCGTGCAGACGAGCACAGAGGGAGCTGTACAGACCGTACAGCCTGCGGCTGAGAGCAGCGGTTCGGATTACGATGATATCGACTATTTCGACTTCGAGAACCACTTCCGCGGCTCTATCGAGAGCATAAAGAAGTCTCAGGAGTTCTACCTCAAATACTACCGCGGCAAGAAAAAGGTAGTGGATATCGGCTGCGGCAGGGGAGAATTCCTCTCACTCATGCAGGATAACGGCATAGCTGTCGAGGGCGTGGATATCTATGAGCCCTATACCGAATACTGCAATTCCAAGGGACTGAAAGCCACCTGCGCCGACGGCTGCGACTTCCTCGAAAAGACCGAGGGCGTTGACGGCATATTCGTTGGACAGGTAGTGGAGCACCTTAAACCTCATCAGATAATACGCCTGTGCAATACTGCATATGAGCGCCTTGAAGTCGGCGGCTGTATCATCATGGAGACGCCGAACCCCACATCGCTGTCCATATACACAAATGCATTCTACATCGATCCCTCACATATAAAGCCTGTTCACCCGCTTACGCTGCAATATTACCTTGAAAAGGCAGGCTTTAAGGATATCGAGATAATATATACCGAAAGCAGCAGACCGCCCTTTGAGATACCTCCTCTGAAATTGGCAGACGGAGAAAATACGGCTGAATTCAATGAGGCGATGAAGCGCGTATCCGACATGATATTCGGAAGTCAGGATTACGCGGTAGTAGCCGTAAAGAAAGGATAAATCATGGAAAACGGAAGTATAAATATAGAAGAGATAATGGCTGAGATAAAGCAGAAGATAAAGGAGCAGGGGCTTACTGCGGATATGCTCAGCTTTGAGGACGTCCCTTACAAGAAGAACGCTCAGAGCGGCTCTGCCTCGGAGGCTCTCGACTATATCAGCACACATTACTATATACAGCCCTACAAGGAGCTTCAGGGAAACGGCATAAAGGTTTTCTTCAAGAAAGTCCTCCGCAAGCTTATGAAGTTCTACGTAGAGCCCGTCGTATTCGAGCAGAACGACTTCAACGCAAATGCAGTTACGGTCATCAAGTCTCTCACAGAGAACAAGTCCGCTGATATGAGCAGCAAGGTAGAGGCTATGGAGCTTGCTCACAAGGAGCTCATGATACGTCTTGACAAGCTGGAACGCGAAAATGCGGAGCTCCGCAGCAGGCTTAACGGAGAGAGCAAGTAATGAGAGTAGTTCAGATACTGCCTACCCTTTCATTCGGCGACGGCGTAGGAAATGACGCGATAGCACTTAAAGAGATAATCGGCAAAATGGGTTATTCCACTGACATCTATGCCGAGAATATAGACAAGAGACTTCCCGAGGGCACAGCTATAAAGGCTGACAAGCTCCGCGACCTGAAAAAGGACGATGTGCTAATATACCACAAGTCCACAGGCACGGACTTATCCTTTAAAATAGACACTTACAAGTGCCGCAGGGTGATGATATATCACAATATCACTCCTCCCGATTTCTTCCGCCCCTACAGCGCTTCGGCTACACAGCTTACGGAGTACGGCTACAAGGGCGTTGAGTATCTCCGCGACAAAATGGACTATGTTCTTGCGGTGTCGGAGTACAACAAGTCGGAGCTCATCAGAATGGGCTATACCTGCAAGATAGACATAAGCCCCTCACTGACAAAGTTTGAGGACTACGAGCAGGCTCCCGACGAGGCTACCATGAAGAAGTACCGCGACGGCAAAAAAAACATCATATTCGTGGGCAGAATAGCTCCCAACAAGAAGCAGGAAAACGTTATCCGCGCTTACTGCTGCTACAGGAAGCTCAACCCGAATTCGAGACTTATACTTGTAGGCTCGGCAAACGGCATGGAGAACTACAACGAGCGCCTTGTGAAGTATGTCAAGGCTCTCGGACTCAGCGACGACGTTATCTTCACGGGACATATCAAGTTCAGCGAGATACTGGCGTATTACCACATTGCCGACGCTTTTCTCTGCATGAGCGAGCACGAGGGACTGTGCGTACCGCTTGTTGAATCCATGTTCTTCGGCGTGCCCATAATCGCCTATAATACCAGCGCTATCGGCGAGACTCTCGGCGGCAGCGGCATACTTCTTGACGATAACGATCCCGTATTCACGGCGGCAGTCATGGACAGACTGCTCACCGACGACAAGCTCCGTGAGAGCGTCATCGAGGGACAGTGCAAGAGACTGGAATACTTTTCATACGAGAGACTCAGCAATATATTCGAGACAAAGCTGAAAGCCTTTATTGAAGGCAAATAAGCTGCCTGATAAGGATACTGAAATGAAAAAAATTGGATTTGTTATCCCGTGGTACGGAGAAAATATCCCGGGCGGAGCTGAAATGGAGCTTCGCGAGGTCACAGACCACCTCCATGCGGCGGGAGTTGACCTTGAGATACTGTCCACCTGCATAAAGGACGCAGGTTCGGACTGGAGCGAGAATTACAATAAAGAGGGCGCGGAAAAGACCTCAAAGGGCATCACCGTAAGGCGCTTCAAGGTAGAAAAACGTGATACTGCGGCTTTTGACGCAGTGAACGCAAAGCTTATGAAGGGACATCGCATTACTCCTGCGGAGGAGGATATCTTCCTGTCGGAAATGGTGAACTGCCCTCAGCTTTATGCCTATATGCAGGAGCACAGCGAGGAGTACTCCCTCTTTGTGTTCATACCATATCTGCTGTGTACAGCCTATAACGGCGCTAAGCTCTTCCCGAAGAAGTCGGTGTTCATACCCTGCTTCCATGACGAGGCTTACGCCTATATCAGCCGCTACAAGGAGCTCTTCCCTCAGACCGCAGGCATGATATTCAATGCCCGTCCCGAGGCGGAGCTTGCCGAGAGACTTTTCGGCTTCTCACAGAGCGGCACTAAGACAATAGTCATGGGCATTGGCATGGATACGGGGATAGTCCCTGACGGAGAGGCTTTCCGTAAGAAGTTCGGCATTGACAGCCCCTTTATCATATACGCAGGACGCAAGGACGAGGGCAAGAACGTCCACACCCTTGTGAAGTATTTCTCGGAGTACATCAAGCGCCGCGATACCGACTTAAAGCTTGTTCTCATCGGCGGCGGAAGCATAGAGCTCCCTGCCGACTTAGTGAAGCAGAAGCGCATAATAGACCTTGGCTTTGTGGACAAGCAGGACAAGTACAACGGACAGGGTGCGGCAGAGTTCCTCTGTCAGCCCTCACGCAACGAGAGCTTCTCGCTGGTCATCATGGAGAGCTGGCTCTGCGGACGTCCCGTGCTGGTGCACAGCGGCTGTCCTGTAACGCGGAATTTCGTATCCGAGTCTAACGGCGGTCTTTATTTCGGGGATTACTTCGAGTTTGAGGGCTGTACCGACTGGTATCTTGCCAACAGGGACAAGGCAAAGCAAACGGGCATGAACGGCGGAGAATACGTCCGCAGCAACTTCGCATGGGACGTTATAGTTGAAAAGTACAGGAAGTTTTTCAGAGAGGTCATCGGAGAAGAATGAAAAGGATAGCGCTTGTAAATCAGAGATACGGACTTGAAGTAAACGGCGGCTCGGAATACTATACCCGTCTTATTGCAGAGCGCCTTGCTTCTGAATTTGAGGTGGATGTCATAACCACAAAGGCTCTGGAATACACCACATGGGAGAATTACTATAAAGCCGACGAGGAGGACATAAACGGAGTACACGTTCTCCGTTTTCCTGTTGAGAAGCTCCGCGCAAAGGATTTCAACGAATTCAACGGCAGGTACCTCAATTCGGGCATTGCCAATTATAATGTGGAAACTGAGGAAAAATGGTTCGAGAAGCAGGGACCTTATTCTCCTGCGGCTATAAACTATATCCGTGAAAACAAAGATAAGTACGACATTTTCATCTTCGTGACCTATCTCTACTACCTCACCGTAAAGGGACTTCCCGAGGTGGCTGAAAAGTCCATACTCATACCCACAGCCCATGAGGAGCCCTTCATACATTTCAAGACCTATGAGAACTTTTTCAAGCTCCCTAAAGCCTTCGTTTTCCTCACAGACGAGGAAAAGGCGCTGGTGCAGGGACTTTTTGACTGTAAGGATAAGCCCTGCCGCGTAATGGGCACGGGCGTTGAAGTGCCCTGTGAGCCCGATGAAACAGGCTTCCGCAGCAAATACGGCATCGAGGGCGATTACATCATATACGTGGGACGTATCGACGAGGGCAAATGCTGTCCCGAGCTTTTCAGGTACTTTCAGGAGTACAAAAAGCGCCGTCCCGACAGCGGTCTCAAGCTTGTCCTCATGGGCAAGCCCGTCTGTGAGATACCCAAGGACAAGGACATCATAAGTCTGGGCTTTGTCAGCGAGGAGGACAAATTCAGCGGCATATCGGGCGCGAAGTGCCTTGTGCTGCCCTCTGCTTTCGAGAGCCTTTCAATATCCGTTCTTGAAGCTATGACGCTTTCCGTGCCCGTTATCGTAAACGGCGTGTGCGAGGTGCTGAAAGGTCACTGCGTAAAGAGCAACGGCGGACTTTATTACACTGATTATTTTGAATTTGAGGGTGTGCTGGACTATATTTTCTCTCACCCCGAGGAATACAGCATAATGCGCCGAAATGCAAAAGCCTACATTGACAGCAATTATCGCTGGGAGGTAATAATGCGCAATTTCAGTGAGATGATAAACCATATCTGTGAGGAGTGAATATAATAAATGATATTTTCAGCGGTCTGCTTGGTGGGAGTTATATTCTCTGTACTGAGCGCTGTTATCTGGTTTAAGAAGAAAAACATCATAGAAGCTGTGACAATGGGCGTGATAATGTGGTTCTTTGCCCATATATTCGCAAGCATGGGACTCTTTGTCATTGACAGATACACTGTTTCCCGAGCAGGCGCAGGAGCTGCGCTTATCTGCGGAGCTGTCCTCGGTCTGGTGCTGTTCCTTGACAAGGGAAAATTCTTCCGCAAAAGACATACCGTCGGTCATGAGTTCTCCGTAAAGGATATGCTCATACCAATAGTTATAGCCGTTCTTGCAATACCCTTTGTGTCACAGAAGAATTACTTCTTCGGCATGGGACAGGACGAGGGCGTTTATCAGACGCAGGCGATACTCTTTATGAACGGCGATACCAAGCGCCAGAAAACTCTTGAAGAGTACTACGACCTTACCACCGAACAGGAAAAGGAAGCCTTTGCGTACAACGCCAAGCACCACCTTGCAGGCTTTGATATACAGCCCGAGGATTATCCCGATACCGTGTATGACAGGAGCAAGGGACCTGCTTCGGGTATAATCCACGGTATCCCCACATATTCCTCACTTCTTGCCACATGGGGCAAGCTTTTCGGAATGGAGCATATGCAGGATTTCGAGACCATACTCTATGTGTGCCTGATATTCCTGATGTACTTCATAAGCCGCAATATGAAGCTGAAGGAGACTACCGCCGCCTGCGTATGCGCAGCCTCGGCGCTTGCTCCCGTTGTGATATGGGTGGCAAAGTCGTCCCTTACGGAAATGCTTCTTGCGCTTATCCCTGCGGTGTTCCTGTATTTTATGACAGACGAGGATTATCCCGACCATAAATGGCTGTCGGTGATACCTGTAGCGGTATTCGGCTGCTATCACGTTTCGCTTTACACCATGATACCCATGTTCGTGATGATATACGGCGGAATGTACGTATTCACCCGTCAGCGCCAGTTCGCAGTGCTCCTGCCTGTTACCATAGCAGGATACTTTGCAAGTTACCTGATGATGAGACACGTACAGCCGATGTATACCATGAATAATTACAGTCCTCTGTTTGTGGGCGGAATAACAGTACACGACATAACTACAGTCGTTATTATCGGCTCTGCTGCGGCATTTGCTGCTTCTCTGATATTCATTGCTGTAGTAAAAAAGCGCACCAAGCAGAACTTCAATCCTGCAAGATTCACACGAAAGGCTTCGGAATCCAAGCTTTTCCGCAATCTTCTGAGAGTAATGCTCATTATCCCCGTTGCGTTCATAGCTGTTAAGGCGCTGCTCAGCTTCGACAGCTGGGAGTACCTCAATCACCTCACACTGTGGGGCTTTGCAGGCTGTACGGGACTCATACTTTTCCCTCTCGGTCTGATACTTGCCTTTGTGAACGTAAAGTATTTTGCCGAGCGCCAGCAGAGACTTGTGCTTTTCATAATGTTCTTCTATTGCATACTTGTTTATTCGGCGTTCCTGCGCTATCAGATACAGCATTACTACTACTATTCACGTTATCTTGCACCTTTCATACCTGTTGCGGTGCTGTTCTGCGCGTCTGCGGCAGACCGCTTCGGCGGAAAGCTGCTTATCCCCGTAACTGCTGTGGGACTGCTTTATATAGCTCCCTTTGACGCATATCTTATGGGACATAAGGACGATTCGCGCATAGAGTGGAGCATACTCGAGGATATCGCAGACTTCGGCGGAGAAAACGATTGTATCGTGATATCTCCTAAGTACACCACGAAGCTCTGGCTGCCTGTGCGCTCTATGACAGGAGCAAAGGTAGTCCCCGAGGACGAGAACGACGCAGGTCAGATAGACAGACTTGCGGCAAGATACGGCAGAGTCCTTGTGCTTACCGAGAAAATGATGGACGACGAGGACTTCTCAATAATATATTCAAACAGAATGCACAGCATAGAGGACGACCTCAACCACAGAGGCAGGATAGTTCCTTTCTCAAAGCATTTCATCACCTATGATGACGACATCAGGATATATTCCTACGACAAGTACAGATTCATGTACACTGCCGCAGGAGATTACGCGAAAATGAGCGGAGTTTCAGGTCTTGAGACTTATTTCTGCTGGACAGACAGCGAAGAGGCTCAGATAGAGTGCGGACTTTACCCCGGCGATTATGATGTAACATTGGAGCTCGGCTGCGAAATGCCCCTTGAAGCAATGGGTGTGAACGAGGTAAAGGTAACGATGCTCCTTAACGGCAAGGAGATAGGCACGGATACCATAACTGCTGAAAACAACGGTCAGCCGCTCCATTTCAGTGCAGGTGAGGAACAGGTCAGGGAAGGCGAGAACATACTGACCATATGCTGTCCGCTGTGGAAGGCGGCGCTTTCAAATCCTGTTGACACACGTGAACTGGGAGTACCTGTAAAGTCAGTCCGCTTTTCGTCGGCTGCATAAAGAAAGGATATGAAAATATGAAGCTTATCATTCAGATACCATGCTATAACGAGGAAAAAACTCTGGAGCTGGCATACAACGACCTGCCCAGACATATAGACGGTATCGACACCATAGAATATCTCATAATCAACGACGGCAGCAAGGACAATACCGTAGCCCGTGCCCGTGAGCTTGGATTTCATCATATAGTTTCATTCAAGCGCAACAAGGGACTTGCCAAGGGCTTTATGGCAGGTATCGACGCTTGCCTGCATCTCGGTGCTGATATCATCGTCAATACAGACGCGGATAATCAGTACTGCGGTGCGGATATCGAGAAGATAGTCCGCCCGATAATCGACCAGAAGGCTGATATCGTTATCGGAGAGCGTCCTATCGACCAGACCGAGCACTTCTCATGGAAGAAGAAAAAGTTCCAGCACCTTGGAAGCTGGGTAGTCCGTGTAGCTTCGGGTACCGATATCCCCGACGCCCCCAGCGGCTTCAGAGCATATTCCCGTGACGCCGCACTGAGACTCAACGTTGTAAATGAATATACATATACTCTCGAAACTATCATTCAGGCAGGAAACAATAAAACTGCCATGACATCTGTTCCAATAAGAACAAATCCCGAGACCAGACCGTCCCGTCTGTTTTCGAGTATGTGGCGCTATATGAAGCGCTCATCAACGGTCATAACACGTTCGTTCGTAATGTACAAGCCCCTGACCTTTTTCATGACCATCGGACTTATACTCCTGCTGTTCGGCGGAGTACTGGGCGTAAGATTCCTTATCCTTATGGCTGTCGGCGAGGGCAGCGGACACGTACAGTCCCTTATCCTGACGGCTATCCTCATTATGATGGGCTTCCAGACCTTGACTATCGGACTTCTTGGAGATACTATCTCCGCTAACAGAAAGCTCCTTGAGGACGTTCAGTACAGGGTGAGAAAAATGGAGTGCGGCAAGAGCGACGAGGAGCTCCGCTCTGAGGCAAAAAACGCAGGCACTGAAAAGGTGGAGAGCAAATGAGCGAGAAAAAGAAAAGGAAAAAGGTCGTAATGATAGGTCCCGTTTACCCGTATAAGGGCGGAATAGCCTATAATTGCGCAACTATGATAAACAGCCTTAAAAAGCGTTTCAACGTAAAGACTGTTTCCTATAAGATGCAGTATCCGAAGATACTCTTTCATCAGGAGCAGAAGGACTACAGCAACAGCCTTTTCAAGATAGACGACGCACAGTTCCTTATCAATACCGCAAATCCCTTCAACTGGATAACTACAGCCCGTAAAATAAAGAAAATGCGTCCCGATTTCATAGTGATACACTGGTGGCACCCCTATTTTGCACCGTGTTATGGCTGTCTCTCGTTCATGCTCAGGAAGATACCACGCATATTCATATGCCATAATGTATTCCCTCACGAGCATTTCCCCATGCAGCGATTCCTTGCGAAGTTCGCCCTCAAGCGCGGCTCCGCTTATATAACCCACTCAGTCTCTGACGCCGAGGACCTCAAGCAGATAAAGAACGATCCCATATTCAAGGCGGCAGACCTGCCCGTACACAATCAGTACAACCTCCACCACCTTACAAAGGAGGAGGGCAGAAAGCAGGCAGGCATAGCTCCAGAGAAGAAGATACTGCTCTTTTTTGGTTTTGTCCGCGAGTATAAGGGACTTCGCCATATCATCAAGGCAATGCCTGAGATAGTGAAGTACGATCCGAATATCGAGCTTTGGGTAGTGGGAGAATTCCGCGACGACAAGGAAAGCTACATGGAGCTCATCAAAAAGGGCGGAGCAGAGAGCAATATCAAAATAGTTGACGGCTATATCCCCGATAACGAGATAGAGAAATATTTTGCCTCCTGCGATATAGTTGTACTGCCCTATGAGTCCGCAACACAGAGCGGTATCGTGCAGATGGCATACGGCTTTGACAAGCCCGTTATCGTTACCGATGTAGGCGGGATCCCCGAGGTAGTCGACGAGGGCAAAACAGGCTATATCGTACCGCCTAAGGATCATCACGCCCTTGCAGAGGCTGTTAAGAAGTTCTACAGCGAGGGTAATGCCGACGAGATGACGAATTACGTCCGCGCCGAGGCAAACAGGCGTTCATGGGACGTTATGGTGGATAATATCGAGGAGCTTTACGAAAAGGCGAAGCGCCATGAAGGATAAGATAAATCTCAAAAAGCTGATGAAGCTTGCAGGACATCTTGTTGTCATTGCGGCTCTCGCATTCGTTGTCAAAAAGATAATCGACATGGACATAAAGCTGAGCGACCTCAGCTCGCCCCGTGTCATAGCGGCATTTGCGATAAGTTTCGTGATACAGACCGCGCAGATACTCATAGGCTGCTGGTCGTGGCTGCTGTTCACACGGTCACTTTCGGGACAGAAGATACCCTATTCAGCGGCAATGCCTGTTTTCACGCGCTCCAACATCTACAAGTATCTCCCGGGAAACGTTTTCCAGTACGTTGGACGGAATCAGCTTGCTGCTGATATGAAGATAAGCCATGTGGACGTTGCCTGCGCAACGGTTCTGGACGTACTTTTCTGCGTGTTCTGGACGGGAGTCGTATCAGTGCTGCTCCTCGGCGGCAGGATAGCGGAGCTTCTCGGCAAATACGGCAAAAATCTGTTTATCGTAGGCGCTGTGGGAGTGCTTTTCCTTGCAGCGGTATTCATAGCTCTCAGGCTTAAATTCCGCGACAAGGTAAAGGCTTATCTTTCGCGCTATTCAAAGGCGTTTGAAAAGGAAAAACGAAAGCAGCTTTTCTGCGGTATATTCTACTATTTTGCCCATAACTGCGTATCGGCGGCAATGTACATGAGCTGTCTGGCGCTTATGGTGCCGCAGGCTGATGCGAAAGAGCTCGCCGCTCTTACGGGAGCTTTCCTCTTTGCGTGGATAATCGGATTCGTCACCCCCGGAGCTCCCGGCGGTATCGGCATACGTGAGGGAGTAATGCTCTTCGTATGCGGAGACCGGTTTGCGGACAGGATAGTGCTGTTCGTTCTGGTAATGAGGATAGCGTCGGTATTTGCCGATGTAGCGGCGTTTCTTATCGGCAGGCTTTATGGCAGAGAAAAAAGCCGTTAGCCAATTGTTGGGAACGGCGTACCAAATTTGAGAAAATAACTCTATAACGCAAAAAAAGCAGCCCGAATGGGCTGCTTTTTGTGGTTTTATGGTATTTTCGGGCGGATAGTATCAGCCCCTGCAATTATGCACCGTAGACCTGCGAAGCAATATCCACGGTCTGTTTAGCGTCCTTTGCGTAGTAAGTAGCATTTATCTGCTCGGCGTAGGAAGCCGTGAGCACAGCTCCGCCCACAACGGTCTTACACTCGGGGTACTTCTCGTTGAGCTGTTTTATAGTCTCTGCCATAGCGCCGAGGGTAGTGGTCATCAGTGCGGAAAGTCCCACAAGGCTCACCTTGTTTTCGATAGCAGCGTTTACTATAGTCTCAGGCGGTACGTCCTTGCCGAGGTCTATGACCGTGAAGCCGTAGCTGTCAAGGAGTACCTTGACGATATTCTTGCCGATATCGTGGATATCTCCGTGTACCGTGGCAAGTACCACCTTGCCTTTTGATACGCTCTCGCTGTTTGCGGCGGAGAGCCTTGTCTTTATGACCTCGAAGCAAGCCTGAGCCGCTTCTGCGGTGAGTATGAGCTGCGGCAGGAATATCTTGCCCTTTTCAAATTTAGCGCCTGCGTTGTCAAGAGCGGGGATAAGGTAGCCGTTGATTATCTCCATAGGTTCAACGGTGTACATGAGCTCCTCGGCAGCTTTTACAGCCTGATTTTTCAGTCCGTTTTCAACTGCGTACATTATATCGGGAGCTCCCTTGTCCTGCGCAGGAGCAGGGGCTTTGGGAGCGCTGTCGTCCTGAGCGTATATGCTTATGAAATCAGCGGAATTTCGGTCAATTCCTGCAAGGAGACGGTAAGCGCGGACAGCTCCGATTATTCCCTCGATATTGGGGTTGATGATAGGCAGGGTAAGTCCGCTGTGGAGCGCCATAGTGAGAAATGTACGGGTTATGAGCTCACGGTTGGGCAGACCGAATGAGATATTCGATACGCCGAGAACGGTATTGAGTCCCAGCTCTACCTTTACCCTGTGGAGAGCGTTCAGCGTTTCCATAACGCCGTCCTGCTCGGCAGAAGCCGTCAGTGTAAGGCAGTCGATGAAAACGTCCTCCTTGGGTATGCCGTACTCCATAGCGCGGCGGAGTATTTTCTCCGCAATGGCAAAACGTCCGTCGGCAGTTTTGGGTATGCCGCCCTTGTCGAGAGCAAGTCCCACAACAGCCGCGCCGTACTTCTTAACGAGGGGGAGTATAGCTTCCAGCGACTCGTCTTCGCCGTTTACGGAGTTTACGATAGGCTTGCCGTTGTAAACCCGCAGACCTGCTTCAAGCACCTCTGGTATAGTGGAGTCAAGCTGCAATGGCGTATCGCATACGCTCTGTATAGCCTTTACAGCGGTTATCATCATTTCTTTTTCGTCGATACCTGGGAGTCCCACGTTTACGTCCAGAATTTCGGCGCCTGCGTGTATCTGCTCGACAGCCTGTCCGAGGATATAGTCCACATCATGGGCGAGGAGAGCCTCCTTGAAGCGCTTTTTGCCTGTTGGGTTGATACGCTCGCCGATAACTCGGGGCTGATTTATGGTAACGCAGTTCACCGCGGAGCAGGCTATGCTTGCGCGGACTATCTTTCGCGTCTGACGCTCCATGCCCGAAAGAGCCTCTATCATAGCGGAGATATGCTGTGGAGTTGTTCCGCAGCAGCCGCCGAATACAGTAACGCCTGCGTTTGCCAGCTTTACTGCGCTTGCGGCGAAATCGTCGGGATCGACGTTATATTCATTGGTGACGGGATCGGGAAGTCCTGCGTTAGGCTTTGCAATAACTGGGAGCGTGGTAAGTGCGCATATCCTGTCCAGAACAGGGAAGAGCTCCTCGGGACCGAGAGAACAGTTTACGCCTATAGCGTCCGCGCCGAGACCTTCCAGCACAGCCACCATACATTCGGGAGAAACGCCCGTAAAGGTTCGCATATTTTCCTCAAAGGTCATAGTGACGAGCACGGGCTTGCCGGAGTTCTCCTTTGCGGCGAGAACAGCGGCTTTTACCTCGTAAAGGTCGGTCATGGTCTCGATGACGATAACATCGGCGTCCCTGCCTGCGAGGACAAGCTCCTGATAAACGTCGTAGGCTTCTTCAAATTTCAGAGTGCCCGCAGGTTCGAGAAGCTGACCTATAGGTCCCATATCGAGAGCCACAAGAGAGCGTCCTGCGGCAGCCTTTTTAGCGTTGGCAACGCCTGCGGAGACTACCTCCTCAACGGTATGACCGCTTTTTGCCAGCTTGAAGCGGTTTGCGCCGAAGGTGTTGGCGTAGATGATATCAGCGCCGCTTTCGACGTACAGGCGGTGTATCTTCATTATAGCCTCGGGATCGGAAATGTTCAGCAGCTCGGGTACGTGCTCGGTCTTTATGCCGTGAGCCTGTAACATCGTACCCATTCCGCCGTCAAGGAACACGAAGCTGTTGTTTTCAAGCAGGGAATAGAATTTTTGGGACATATTTATCTCCTTTTATTCGGATTTGAATGTGCCTATGCAGCGGAAGTTGCTGAGATTTTCCTCAAGGTCGCGGAGAACTGCCTTAACGCTGTCGTCCGAGAGCTTTCCACTGAAATCGAGGAAGAACATGACGTCGAAGCTTCCGTCACGGATAGGACGGCTCTCGATCCTCAGCAGGTTCATGCCGTTTACGTAGAATTTTGTCAGCAGACGGTAAAGACTACCCTCTGTGTGGGGGATAGTGAGCATTACGGAAACTGCGTCCGAATCCTCGGCTACCTGTAAGTCCTTGGAAATTATGATGAACTGGGTGCGGTTTATGGTGCAGTCCGCGATATCACGGGCGATTATCTCAAGTCCCAGCTTTTCTGCGCATGATGTGGAGCAGATAGCGGCGATAGGTTCGTCGCTTCGCAGCACCTTTTCCGCAGCCGTAGCGGTATTGCTGTACTCGTGCTTTTTGAGCTTGGTCCTGCTGAGGAACACCTCGCACTGTGAAAGAGCCTGTCTGTGGGAGTAAACACAGGTGATATCCTCTAATTTAGTGCCTTTTTTAGTGGCGAGACAGTGGTCTATCTCCAGAGTCACCATTTTCACTATGTAGAACGGATAATTTGCCATAAGGTCGTAGGTGCTGTCCACAGAGCCCGCGGTGGAGTTCTGAACGGGAAGAACGCCGTAGTCCACCTCTCCTGCCTTTACAGCCCTGAATACCTCCTCGAATGAGGGATAGAATGTGAACTCTCTCTTGCCGAAGACTTTTTCGGCAGCAGCCTCGGAATTAGCGCCTGATGTGCCCTGACAGCCTATTTTCTTTGCTCCTGCAAAATCGGGAGCAGTATAGCTGTAATCATTGGAATCCGAAAGGATAGTGCGGTTCTGGAGAATCTTGCTGATATCCATGATATTGGTAAAGAGTGCAGATGTGCCGTTTTCAAGCTTTGGGTTATTGGTAAGAGCCTTGATACGGTCGATTATCTCCTGCTCGCGTCCGCCCTGAAATACAGGCATTTTGTGCTCCTTCTTGTAGTCGGCAACTCCCTTGCAGAGCTCCATGCGCTTCAAAAAGAGCGCAAGTATCTCGCTGTCGATGTCATCTATGCCGTCTCGAAGCTGTTTAAGATCCATATAAAAAATACCTCCAAAAAAGTGAGTAGTGAGTAGAAAGCAGAGAGTAGAATTGCCTGAGTACAGCAAGTTAAGGTGCTGACTTGTAATATTTTAAATACTGCTTACTATTTTCTACTTACTACTTACCGGATCTAACGGCGAAGCTGTTAAATCCTCATATTGATATACCTCACATATTATAGCATTTATTTTTGTAGAAATCAATAAAAAACGGATAAATATATTGCAATGGCTACTTGTTTTATGTTATAATAATACAGTATATAGTGAGTAACTATGACCATACGAAACTTTTAACAATTTTTAAGGTAAAAAGCATTGAAAAAAGTCAGAATATTGGGGATAGACCCCGGTTATGCCATAGTCGGATTCGGAGTTCTGGATTATGACGGCGTAAGGTTCACCCCCATTGAATACGGAGCAGTGCTCACCGAAGCAGGAACGCCCTTTCCCGAGCGTCTCAGAGCCATTCACGAGGATATCGAGTTCATATTCAACAAATTCGCTCCCGATTGTATGGCGATAGAGCGGCTCTACTTCACCACAAACCAGAAAACGGCGATAGACGTTGCACAGGCGCGAGGCATCACCGTATTATCGGCGGCAACGAGGAATATTCCCGTTTCGGAGTATACTCCCTTGCAGGTGAAGCAGTCCGTAGTAGGCTACGGAAAGGCTGAAAAGAAGCAGGTCATGGAGATGACCAAGCAGCTTCTCGGACTTGCGCAGATACCCAAGCCCGACGACGCGGCGGACGCTCTTGCGATAGCTATCTGCCATGGGCACAGCACCAGATTTGATTTCAGATAAAGGAAACAGGACAATGATATACAGTGTAAAAGGCAAGCTCATAGTGAAAGAACTGGGCTTTGCGGTAATAGAATGCGGCGGCGTTGGCTACGGCTGCAAGACCTCCTACAATACGGTATCACAGCTGGGAGAGCTTGGCAGCGAGGCTATGCTGTACACCTACCTCTACGTGAGAGAGGACGTGGTGGAGCTTTTCGGCTTTGCCACATTGCAGGAGCTCAACTGTTTCAAGCTGCTCATATCCGTATCGGGCGTAGGACCGAAGGCGGCAACGGCTATCCTCTCAGACGTTACTCCCGAGAGATTCGCTCTGCTGGTAGCTTCGGGAGACAGCAAGGCTTTCACCAAGACCAAGGGCATAGGAGCCAAGACAGCTCAGCGCCTTGTGCTTGAGCTCAAGGACAAGATATCCTCTGAATCCATAAGCGGCAGCATAAGCAATGACGCTGCGGAGCTTTCGCATATCGCGGCAGGAGCAGCCTCCTCATCTGTAGCAGAGGCTCTCGAAGCACTTATGGTGCTTGGCTATTCTCAGGGCGAGGCAGCACCTATACTCAGTAAGCTTGACCAGTCCCTGAGCACACAAGATCTCATAAAGGAAACATTAAGACTCATGGCGGCAAAAAATATGCGCTAAATATATAAGCAAGGAAGGTTATTGTTATGATGAATCTTGACGAATTGCTGAAAGCGGCAATAAAGGATCCCTCACAGCGCTCGCTGTTCTTACAGACGCTGATAAAAAGCGATGTCTATGTCATCTGCAAGAATCCCGTAAAGCAGGAGCGCGACAGAGCTGAGGGCGGTATCCAGCTGGAGCTTATCACCACCCAGAATCCCGACGGCGATATTTTTATCCCGTTTTTCACAAGCTATCGTGCGCTTCAGCAGTTTGCAAAGCGCTACGTTGACTGCTACAAGATAAACTGCCTGAGACTGTTCGACCTGATACAGTCCGTATCGGCGGTTCTCAACCCCAATTCCTACGGCAAGGAGTTCTCATCACAGGAGATAAAGAGCATACTGATGATAGCCCGAAACCTCAAGATAAAGGCTATCTCCTACAATGAGGCGGATATAATCAGCTACCGTCCCGTAGAGCACTCCGTAAGCCATATCACAAGGGCTGCAAGCAAGTTCCTTTCAAAGCAGCCTAACGTTGACCGCGCATTCATCATGGAGATGATAAAGGGCTGCGAAAAGCCCCAGATACTCATGGTGCTTGATATGATGGGCAGCACAAGAAAGCTCTTCGTGCCGCTGTCAAAGTACCTTTCCAAGACCGTAAAGGCAAACGAGCATCTGTGCTTCATCAGCTATGAGCAGGACATGGGCAAGAAGGCGGCTGAGACCGTAGAGCCCTTCTATGTCCGCAAGAAGAGATTTTTCGAGAAATAATTCAGAGGTGTTTTTTTGATACAGACAGAGGATATGGAGTTTGCTCCGAGGATAATAACTCCCGAGAATACCACGGAGGACAGCGATGTCGAGATAAGTCTCAGACCGCAGACTCTCCACGAGTATATCGGTCAGGACAAGGTCAAGGAAAACCTCGCCATATATATCGAGGCTGCAAAGCGCAGGAGCGAGCCGCTTGACCATGTGCTGCTGTACGGACCTCCGGGACTGGGAAAGACCACTCTTTCCTCAATAATCGCACATGAGCTGGGAGTAAACCTCCGCGTTACCACAGGTCCTGCCATTGAAAAGCCCGGAGACCTAGTATCGCTTCTCACCAGCCTTTCCGACAACGACGTACTATTCATAGACGAGATACACAGACTGTCCCGTGCGGTAGAGGAGATACTCTACCCTGCACTGGAGGACAGAGTAATAGATATAATCATCGGCAAAGGTCCCTCCGCACGTTCAATACGTATGGACCTGAAACCCTTTACCCTTATCGGAGCTACTACCAGAGCAGGACAGCTCTCGGCGCCTCTCCGTGACCGTTTCGGCGTTATACAGCGCTTGGAGCTGTATACCAAGGAGCAGCTCACGGATATCGTCCGCAGGAGCTCCATGATACTGGGTATACCCTGTACCGCCGACGGTGCGGCAGAGATAGCAGGCAGGGCGAGAGGTACGCCGCGTATAGCGAACCGACTTCTCAAAAGAGTCAGGGATTTTGCAGATGTAATGGGCAACGGACAGATAACACAGGAGATAGCTTCTATAGCTCTCAGCCGGCTGGATATCGACGCATTGGGACTTGACGGTCTTGACAGGCGTATGCTTGAAATGATAATCAAGGGCTACGGCGGCGGACCTGTCGGACTTGAAACTCTCGCTTCGGCAATAAACGAGGAAAGCGTTACCCTTGAGGATATATGCGAGCCTTTCCTCATGCAGCTGGGATTCTTAGGGAGAACTCCCCGCGGCAGAGTTGCTACCCGTCTTGCTTATGAGCATCTTGGCATAGCAGCTCCCGAGCAGACTGCGTCTGCCGATGAGGGGCAGATGAGCTTCTGAGGCTTCTCTCATTTGGGGAGATGAGTATTTATGTTTGGTCTGGCTTCATGGAAATACAATCTGAAATACAACACAGAACGGGTACAGCAGCCCGAATTCGGAAAGATGATAAACGGACAGGGCATGGGGCTGGTCTCAAAGCTTCGCTACGGCATTTGTCCCATGAGCTTCAACGGCTGTGAGGTCATAGCAGTGCATAATGCTCTGGTTTATCTGAATATGCCGCAGAAGCTTACGGAGGTAGCCTTCTATATGGAGCGTTTCCGCCTTCTCATGGGTTTTTTTGGCTGCAATGTATATATGCTGGGCAGGGCTTTGAAGCATTTCGAGGCACTGTGTCCGCGTATAAAAAGCGTTGACGGCGTTGAGGCGTTCATAATCACTTTCTGGACAAAGCAGCCCTTTCTGTCGTCTATCCATACGGTGTTCTGCGTAAAGACCGCAGGGGGAATAAAGGTCTATAACCGCTACAACAACGTGGATACCACGTATTTATGCGCAAATGTGGAGGAAATAGCAGGAAAGCGCCCTCCGATAGCGATATACAAGATAAAATAAGGAGACTATTCAATGGCAAAATTGTTCGGGACCGACGGTCCGAGAGGTATTGCGGTGACCGACCTCACCTGCGAGCTTGCCATGCAGACGGGAAGAGCCGCTGCACTGGTGCTTGCGAAAAAGGGCGGCGGAAAAACTAAAATACTCATCGGCAAGGATACGAGACTATCCTCAGACGCCCTTGAAGCGGCTGTCTGCGCAGGGATATGCTCCGTCGGTGCTGACGCCGAGCTTTTAGGCGTAGTGCCTACCCCTGCTGTGGCTCACCTCATAGGCACCCACGAGGCAGACGGCGGCATTATGATATCGGGCAGCCATAACAGCGCCGAATTCAACGGCATAAAGATATTTTCCTCAAAGGGACACAAGATAATGGAGGACGCCGAGGACGAGATAGAGCGCCTTGTGCTTTATGCTCCCGAGGAGATAAAGCTCTGCTCCCATGAAGATGTTGGCAGGGTCATACACTGTGAAAACGCCATAGACGAATACATAAGCCATATAAAGGAGATAATCTCCGACGACCTCAGCGGATTTAAAGTCGCTCTGGACTGCGCAAACGGCTGCGCGGCATATACCGCAGAAAGGCTGTTTACCTCTCTGGGAGCTGAGGTGCTGGTCATAGCTGACAAGCCCGACGGTCACAACATAAATAAGGACTGCGGCAGCACACACGTACATCATCTTATGGAGTACGTTGCGGAAAAGGGCTGCGACTGCGGACTTGCCTTTGACGGTGACGCAGACCGCTGTATAGCCGTTGACGAGCTGGGACAGCTCATAGACGGCGACAGGCTTATCGCTATATTCGCCCGAAGCATGAAGGCTCAGGGCACTCTCGATAATGACGCAGCGGTGGTAACTCCCATGAGCTGCCTCGGACTGCGTAAATACGCCGCAGCCAACGACATAAGGCTGGTCAGCTCGGGAGCAGGTATCCGCTACGTGCTGGAGCGTATGCTGGAGGGCGGCTACAAGCTGGGCGGCGAGCCCAACGGACATATCATCTTTCTTGACGACGCAGGCACAGGTGACGGACAGCTGGCAGGAGCTCGTTTGCTGAGCATAATGAAGCAAAGCGGCATGAAGCTCAGCGAGCTTGCAGGCGATATGCCTGCATATCCGCAGGTGAAGCTCAACGTCAAGATACCTACTCACTACAAGGAGCTCTGGAAAAACGAAAGGAACGTTACCGACCTCATCGAGGAGTACGAAAAGGAGCTTGGCAGTGAGGGCAGGATACTGGTGCGTGAAAGCGGAAAAGAGCCAATAGTCCGTATAATGACCGAGGGGAAAGACTTCGGGCGCATAAACGACATGGCAGTTGAGATAGCTCAGCGTATAAAGGAAAGCTGCGCGTTCAGAGCATGAGCGCGATGAAATATAAGGAGCATTTATTTTGAGAACAGCAAATAACTGGAAGGACTATAAGATATTAGATACATCGGACGGCGAAAAGCTGGAAACATGGGGCGGCGTAAGCCTTGTGCGCCCCGATCCCCAGATAATCTGGAAGACCGAGCGCACCGATTCCCTGTGGAAAACAGCCGACGGACACTATCACCGCTCAAATCAAGGCGGCGGCAAGTGGGAGTTCCGCAAAAGACTGTCCGAGTCTTGGAATATAAGCTACGGCGACCTTACCTTCAATATCCGTCCCACAGGCTTCAAGCACACGGGACTTTTCCCCGAGCAGGCTGTGAACTGGGATTTCATGGCGGATAAGATAAGGAACGCAGGCCGCGAGATAAACGTGCTGAACCTGTTCGCTTACACAGGGGGAGCTACCCTTGCCTGTGCAGCGGCAGGTGCTTCTGTGTGCCATGTTGACGCTTCAAAGGGCATGGTGCAGTGGGCGCGTGACAACGCGGCAGCTTCGGGACTTACCGAAAAGCCTATCCGATGGATAGTGGACGACTGCGAGAAGTTTATCGCCCGTGAGATACGCCGCGGCAGAAAGTATGACGCGGTCGTCATGGATCCCCCAAGCTATGGCAGAGGTCCGGGAGGCGAGGTCTGGAAGCTTGAAAACTGCGTTTACGACCTTGTGAAGCTATGCTCGGGAGTTCTCTCCGACGATCCGCTTTTCTTCCTGATAAACAGCTATACTACGGGACTTTCACCCTCGGTAATGGGCTATATACTGGGAACAGTCCTCACGGATAAATTCGGCGGCAGCGTAAGCTTTGACGAGATAGGACTTCCCGTAAAGTCAACGGGAATGACCTTGCCTTGTGGCTCCACCGCGATCTGGCAAGCTGAGCCAGCTTGCCCGCTTCCACGTTGACGCTCGTAAACTCGCTTACTGTTATAAAAAATAATGATCTTACATCGCTTACAGCACTTTAATGATATGTAAAAACAGTAGGGGCGGATATTATCCGCCCGAAAAAAGTAGATTTTTATGATATAGGAGAACAAAAATGGGAAAAGAAGAAAGATTTGTAAGGATATACAGTCAGAGAACCGCATTAAGAGCGACCGAAATACTTGTTGATACTGTAACAGGGGTAAATTATATGTATCACGCATGGACAAATACAGGCGGTCTTACGGTAATGCTTGACAAGGACGGCAAACCTGTGGTCTCGTCTCCTGACGAGATAAAAACATTGAAGAAATAAAGGATAGATATGAAAAAAACACTGTTTGTATTTATAGCGGCTGCAATGCTGCTTGCTGCAGTTTCCTGCGGTAAAGATGGGAAAAAGACTTCCTCTGATGAGGCTTCTCCAAATGTCACGGCAGAGACAACAACAAGAAGTGTCGAAGATATACTTGCAGAGTATACGACCACTGCCGAGGAGCTTGAGAAGCAGATAGCAGAGATGAAAGAAACTGCTATGGAGCGCGTGGATCTTACAGCCCAGAAGCTCCAGAATTATGAAATACCTGACGATTGGAAGGAAATAAGTGACGGAAGGATAAAACTCCTCGTTCCGCCTGATGTTGAGGACAAGAAAACTTCGACAAGCGAGCTTATAAGGGGCAAGTTCCAGAATGAGGATAAATCCGTGGCTGTTACCATAACGAATGGCAACGACTGGAACGAACATTACGAGGCAGAAGATGAAGATAACTATTTTCCTGAAATAAGCGAGGAAAAAATCGTAAAAGCTTTCAAGGAGCTTGGGATAGATTACGACGGCACGCGTACCTCGTTCTATAAGGCTGTGCTCTCTTTTACAAGCGCTGACCGCACCGATGAAAACGCCGAGGCTTTCGATACCGCCGCACTGGCAAAGGGACTTTGTTTTATGACCTTCCCCGAGGTGTTCTACGGAGACCACGACGGACACGATGTATACGCTCATGGTTATCCTCCGATAAATCCGCTTGGCAAAAAAAGCAAGAACAGCGATTGCAAATTATGGGTGGGAGCATTTGCCGACAGCAATACAGAATATACGCTCATGGTCACTGCAAGATCGAGAGAGGAAGCTCTCATGATATGCTCGACTATAACTTTTTGTTGAAGAACAGGGATAAATATGGAAAATATAATCGAAATAAAAGGTCTGCACTTTGCCTATGACGCCGACGACGAGGAAAAGAAGTTCGTCGAAGTCCTCAAAGGCATAGACCTTGACATAAAGCAGGGGGAGTTCGTGGCAGTGCTCGGGCACAACGGCTGCGGAAAATCCACCCTTGCCAAACATCTGAACGCTATACTGCTCCCCACCGAGGGAACTGTCATAGTGGACGGCATAGACACAAAGGACGAGGACAAGCTTTTCGAGCTCCGTCAGAGGGCAGGAATGGTGTTCCAGAATCCCGACAACCAGATAGTTTCGTCTGTTGTTGAGGAGGACGTGGCATTTGCCCTTGAAAACCTCGGCGTACCCTATGAGGAAATGCGCCGACGAGTGGACGAGAGCCTCAAAGCCGTGGGTATGTACGATTACAGGCTGCACTCGCCAAGTCAGCTCTCGGGCGGACAGAAGCAGCGAGTGGCTATCGCAGGCATTATCGCCATGCAGCCCAAGTGCATAATCCTCGACGAGCCTACTGCCATGCTTGATCCGCAGGGACGAAAGGAAGTTCTTGCTACCATACATCGCATGAACCGCGAACAGGGCATAACCATAGTCCTAATCACACACTATATGGACGAGGCTGCGGACTGCGACCGCGTTGTGGTCATGGACAAGGGACAGGTAGTTCTTGACAATGTCCCCGAGAAGGTCTTCTCACAGGTGGAAAAGCTCAAGGCTATCGGGCTTGACGTGCCGCAGGTAACAGAGCTTGTCTGGGAGCTCCGCAAGGCTGGCTGTGATATCTCTCCCGAGATAATCACGGAAAAGGACTGCGTGGCGGCGATAGAAAGGCTGTTTGGCAACTGAGTACATGGTACTCGCAAAGGAAAGAAAAGGAGAATAGAATTGGCTATCCTTGAAACACAGGAGCTTACATACACCTACAGCGTGGGTACACCCTTTGAAAAGACCGCTGTAGACCATGTGAGCCTTAAAATAGAAGAGGGCGAAATGGTAGGCGTCATGGGGCATACAGGTTCAGGCAAATCCACGCTTATACAGCATTTCAACGGACTTCTCAAGCCCACGTCGGGCAAGGTGCTCCTTGAGGGCAAGGACATCTGGGCTGACAAGGACAAGATACGTGACGTCCGCTTCAAGGTGGGACTTGTTTTCCAGTATCCCGAGTATCAGATATTCGAGGAGACCGTCTACAAGGACATCGCCTTCGGTCCCAAGAATATGGGACTTGATGAAGCTGAGATAAAGCGCCGCGTATATGAGACAGCACATGATATCGGTCTCAAAGAGGAGCTCCTCGAACGCTCTCCCTTTGAGCTCTCGGGCGGTCAGAAGCGCCGCGTTGCTATCGCAGGCGTAATGGCTATGGAGCCCAAGGTGCTCATACTGGACGAGCCCACCGCAGGTCTTGATCCTGCGGGACGAGACAAGATACTCGACCACATCAGGCGCTATCACGAGCGCACCAAGAATACAATACTCATAGTTTCTCACAGCATGGAGGACATAGCCACATTTGCGGACAAGATACTTGTCATGAGCAAGGCTAAGCTCTTCTGCTACGACGAAACGGTCAATGTCTTTGCAAGAGCCGATGAGATATCAGATATCGGTCTTGACGTACCACAGATAACAAAGGTCTTCGGAGAACTCAGGCGCAGAGGTCTGGACTTCGGCAAAGAGGTCTACACAGTGGGCTATGCCCGCGACCTGCTTCTGAAGCACCTGAAGGACAGGGAGGTACGCTGATGCTGAGAGATATCACCATAGGACAGTACTTCCCGGGGGACAGCATTATCCACAGGCTTGATCCCCGATTCAAGATAGTAATAACCCTGCTCTATATCATCATGCTCTTTTCGGGAGGACATTACATCTGTCTCCTTATAGGAGCTGTGTATACCTTCGGAGCTATACTCCTTTCGGGAATACCGATGAAGATGTTCTGGAAGAGCGTAAAGCCCCTTTTGCCGTTCCTGCTCATAACAGCAACGCTGAATCTGCTGCTCATGGGTACGGGAGAGGTGATTTGGCAGTGGAAATTCCTTAAAATAACCGAAAACGGACTGAATACCAGCGTATTCATGGTCATCAGGATAGTGCTCCTCATTATGGGAAGCTCCCTGCTGACCTATACAACGTCCCCTATAACACTTACAGACGCTATCGAGCGGCTGCTCTCGCCGCTGAGAAAGATAAAATTTCCCGTACATGAGCTGGCTATGATGATGTCCATTGCGCTCAGATTCATACCAACGCTCATCGAGGAAACTGACAAGATAATGTCGGCACAGAAAGCCCGTGGAGCCGAAATAGACACAGGAAGCTTCACGACGAGAGCAAAGAACCTCATATCCATACTTGTGCCCCTGTTCATATCCGCATTCAGACGTGCGGACGAGCTTGCCACAGCTATGGAGTGCCGCTGCTATCACGGTGGTGAGGGCAGAACAAGACTGAGACAGCTCAAATCTGCTCCGAGAGACTATATCGCACTTGCCATAACCGTTCTTTTTCTTGCAGGAGTAATAGTTCTTGGCATTATACTGGGATAACAGCTCTTGGTAAGATATTACAGATAAAAACAAGAAAGGACAGAGATGAACAAAGAAGAAAAGCGAGCCGCCGCCCGACTTCGCTGGGAGCGGTTCAAGAAGGGAAAATTCTACTGGATACTATACGAAAAAGGCATACTCTATTTTATTCTGTCATTCCTTATCCCTTTCAGCATACTCTGGTATGCTTTCGGGAGCTATGGGATACACCCCTTCGGAGACAGACAGATACTTGTAGTTGACCTCTGGCATCAGTATTACCCGTTTTTTCGCGTAGTGCGCGAAAAGCTGATAAACGGCGGTTCGTTCCTCTACTCATGGGAAAACGGACTGGGCACCAATTTCCTTTCCCTTATTTCGTACTATGCAGCAAGTCCGCTGAACTGGCTGTCGGTATTCTTTGACGACGACCATGTCCGCGACGCAATGACATTTATCCTGAGCTGCAAGATAGGCTTCGCAGGAGCGTTTTTCAGCACATTCCTGCGGTATACCTACAAGCGCAAGGATTTTTCAATATGTATGTTCTCGGTGATGTATGCCCTTTGCAGCTATACGCTGGGCTATTACTGGAACGTTATGTGGTTCGACACAGTGGCGCTTTTCCCGCTGGTAATGCTGGGTATCGTAGCGCTCTGCCGCGAGGGAAAGTGGAAGGTCTTCACCATAGCGCTCATGCTTTCGCTGGTGGCTAATTACTACATCGGCTATTTCATCTGTATTTTCTCGGTATTTATGTTTGCTTCTGCGAGCATAATAGAGTGTAAGGGCATAAAGGACTGGTTCAGGAAGCTTTTCCTGATGATACGCTCGTCAATTATCGGAGTAGGTCTCGGCGGCTTCATGCTGCTGCCTGCGTACTTCGGTCTGAAGCTGACCTACAGCGCCAACAACACCATGCCGAGGGATATATCCTTTTACGAGGACTGGAGAAAGATATTCGCACATCTTCTCTCCTATGACGCGCCCACAAAGGTGGACGGACTGCCGAACTTTGCCTGCGGAATGTTAGCGGTACTCCTTTTCGGAGTATTCCTCTTCTCATTCGGCATAAAGATAAGAGAAAAGATATCATCGCTGCTCATGCTGGCGCTTATCGCCGTGAGCTGCAATATGAATATCCTCAACTTTATCTGGCACGGTTTTCACTTCACAAATCAGATACCATACCGCTTTGCCTTTATATTCAGCTTTGTGCTGGCGGCGGCGGCATTCAGAGCCTATGACATCATACTTTCAAGGGGCATAAAGATATACCAGCTTGTGCTTATGGTCATAGCTCCCGTGGCGGTGGTCGTGCTCAATTACTATGCAGCAGGGAAGAAATTCGAGTTTGACGGTGCGCTGAGAAGCTCTGTTATCATAACGGGAGCATTCTGGCTCATATTCATAGCGGCGAAGATATTCCCGTTCAAGACGCCGAAAATGCGCAACGCCATGATGACGCTGGCACTTGCGGCGGCATTATTCAGCGAGTTTGTAAGCAATGCGCAGATAGGCGCAAAAACTGTTGATAATACAAGCTATAACGATTATCCTACAAGATATGAGGAGGTAGAGGAGCTTCTCGACTGTACGAGAAAAACGGACAAGTCACTGTTCTATCGCACCGAGATGTCCCAGACCTACACTCTCAACGACAGCGCACTCTACGGGTACCGCGGTCTGTCGCAGTTCTCATCGTCGGCTAACGTTTCCGTTACCACGCTGTGCAAGCGCTTGGGACTTTACGCTTCCGAGGCTGGCAACAGATACTACTACAGAACGTCAACTCCCGTGGTGAATTCCCTTATGGGAATAAAATACATCATCAAAAAGGACGGCGAGCTCAATTCCGAGGAATGGGTGCTCGAAAAAATACAGACTGCGGACACGACGAATCTCTATGAGAACCGCTATCCGCTGGCGCTGGGATTCATGGTGGACGAGAATATTCTCAATATGGTGGATAACAGCGGCGCCAATCCCTTTGAGTACCAGAACGAGCTTATCAGATGCGCCACAGGCGTTGAGGAAAAGCTTTTCGTAGCACAGCCCGTTGCTCTTGCAGAGTATGACGGACTTGAGGTCACCAAAAACGGCTACGGAAACTACACCTTCCAGAATGAGACCGACCAGCCTACGGGCAGTGCCATTTATACATTTGACTGTATCGACGGCAGTTACCTCTACGGCTATGCAAACGGTACGGGCGGAACCTGCGACTCGCTTGAGATAAAGTGCGGTGACGTCCTCATAGACTCGGGCAAGCTCATTGACAGCTACCCCATAGTTTTCCCAATGGGAAACGGACAGGGCGGCGAGAGCTCCACAGTCAGGATAATCTCCAACGAGAAGCATAAGTCGGGCAATTTCAAGATAATGGTATATGCTTTAAGTCAGGATACCTTTGAAAAAGCCTACTGTGCGCTCGCAGATGAACAGCTCCGTATAAAGCGCTTCAAGGATACCGATATACTGGGCTCTGTTGAAGCAAAGCGCGACGGGATAATGTTCCTGTCGATACCCTATGAAAAGGGCTGGAGCGTATATATCGACGGCGAAAAGGCAGAGACCTTCAAGCTTTTGCAGGCTGTGCTGGGCGTAAGAGTCCCCGCAGGCAGGCACGATATCGAACTGAAGTATACTCCCGAGGGCTTCCCTCTGGGTGTTACTATATCTTTACTCAGCTTTGTGCTGTTCGTATTCTGTATCGTCTGTGACCGCAGACGCAGGATACGCCGACAGACGCTGGCAGCTGAAGCTGCGGCGGCTAAGGCAGCGGCAGAGCAGGAGGAAAATCCCTACAGGCAGGGAGCTGCTATCTATGACCAGCTTGGTATCCCCGATCCTATGGATATAATCGGACGGGTAGAGGATTCCGAGGTAGTGCTCTATGACGGCAGCGAAACGGCTGAAAAGGAGGCGGATAATGCGCAATCTGAAAGTGATGATAGCCTACAGAGGCACTAAGTACCACGGTTTTCAGCGGCAGAGCAATGCCGTGACCGTGCAGGAAACTCTCGAAGCCAAGCTTTCAAAGGTGCTCAACGAGCCTGTGACCATAACAGGCTGCTCGCGGACGGATACGGGAGTCCACGCCAATATGTTCTGCTTTAATGTGAAAACCAGCAGCAAAATAAACTGTCTCGGCTTTTGCAGGGGCGTAAACGGCGAGCTTCCCGACGATATATCCATTCTCAGCTGCGAGGACGTGCCTCTTGATTTCCATGCGCGGTTCGACTGTAAGGGAAAGGAGTATGTCTATAAGATACATTGCAGCGAGTCGAAAAATCCCTTTGCGGCAGACCTTATGCTGCATTACAGGAGAAAATTCGACATAGAGGCTGCAAGGAGAGCTTCTCAGTATTTCGTGGGAACACATGATTTCTCTTCGTTTTGTGCCGACTGCACAAATGTTTCAACCACTGTGAGGACGATTTATTCCTTCAGAATAGAAAATAGTGGAGATTCTGTGATAATGCTTGTAAAAGGCAACGGTTTTTTGTATAATATGATTAGGATAATGGCAGGCACTCTTTTGGATGTCAGCGAGAAGCGCATAGCTCCCGATGATATACCTGCTATTATGGAAGCAAAGGATCGCCTTAAGGCGGGCAGAACAGCTATGGCTCACGGGCTGTATCTGAACCGAGTGTTCTACAGCGAAGAGGAGCTTCTGAAAGATACATAAAAAGGAACAAGGATAAGGAGGTGCCGAGCGTGCCTAAAATGTACGACGCCGACGACATCGTCGATCAGAAGAATCGAAAAAGGCGGCGGAAAAGGCTGAGACGGTTTTTGACGATACTGCTGGTTGCAGCTCTTGGTACGGGACTTTATTTTACCCGTGACAAGTGGTATAATAAGCTTAGGGGAATAGGTGAACAGTACAGAACTATTGTAAATACAGGCCAGCTGGCAGAGGGAAACTTCCCGATAGAGGTCAGCGGCGGCGGCGATTATCAGCTTGTCTCATCAGGCAAGAAGATGATCGTGCTAAGCGATACATACACCTACTTTTATGATACTGACGGAAATCTTTTGAAGCGTCGTCAGCATACTTACACCAATACGGTGCTTCGCGCAGCAGGCGGAAAGGCTCTGCTGTACGAACAGGGCGGAAATGAATTCAGCGTCGAGGACGATGAACAGATCCTCTACACTAAGACATTCGCCGATAAGCAGATCCTGTTTGTCAGGATCAGCGACGAAGGCTATACAGCCGTGGTCACCACTTCGGAGAACTACAGCTGTGAGCTGGAGGTATATGACAAAAGGGGAAATGGCATATACAAAAGACAGTGTATCGAAAAGGTCAGCGACCTCAGCTTCATAAACGGAAGCAAAGGCTGCGTGCTGAGCTATATCTCAGCTGAAAACGGTCAGCTCGTTACAAATGTTCAGGAAATAAGCTTTACTGAAAAAGGAGAGAAATGGACCTCTCCCGGTCTTAATACTGTCGGTCTTGACGTTTACGGCTTCGGCAGCGGAGCTTTCGTCTTTGGCGCAGACGCCTGCGGTTATATTGACAGCAGCGGTCAGATAAGTTCCTATTACTCATATGACGGCAAATGCGTTGCAGGTGCAAGCGAAAACGGAAACTCAGCAGTAATCGTAAACAACGAGGACAGAAGAAAGTATGTTATGGCATTGTTTACAGGTTGTGATTCAGAGCCCCTTATCGTAGAGCTCAGTGAGCCCTCGGTCGATGTTGCCATATACGAGGACCTTGCCTATGTAATGTGTCAGGGCAATATCAAAGCCTATGATTTCAAGGGCGGACTTCGCTCTATCGCGGAGGTAAGCGATTCCTACACGGGCTTTGTACGCAATGAGGAGCATATTTTCCTGAAGGGCTATAATAAAATAGACCGTATAGACTATGAAAGCTGACCATGCACTGTGAATATTCTAATTCTCGAAGGGAGGCTGCGCCGTCCTCTTGACAGGCGCATATAGTATGGGTGTACAATTCTGGTGGTTTTACGATGTTATCGCAGTTGCTGTGGTACTCGTCAGCATTTTCATTTCAGTCCGCAAGGGACTTATGAAGGCAGTTGCAACTCTGATAGGACTTGTTCTTTCTGCGGTGATCGCTTTTTCAGCAGGCGGTCCTGTTGCAGAGCTTATGTATGAGCAGTCGGAAAAGAGCAGCAATGTAAAAAAGTATGAATTAAGTCTGGAAAGTGTGGACTTTATCAGCGATCTTGGTAATCAGCTCGAAACTCTCGGTTATAATATCAGAATAGACAGCGATGAGCTTAGAAAAGCTTTTAACGATGAGAAAGATCCCGAAAAGAAGATATACAAATACGTCAATAATATAAACAGTAAGAAGGTCGATGAAGAAAGCATCTTTATCAATAAGCTCCATGAGAGCTATGCTGTTGTTATCAGCAATTATATCGCAAAGAAGAGTAACGCATATTCTGCTGAATATGGCGCAGAGGAAATAAGAAAGCACCCTGAAAAGACATATGAGCTCGCAGAGCTCCTTAACGATCAGGATACAAAGCGTCCTGCGGCGCAGTATGTTTCCGATACTTTCCTCAAAAAGCCATATATGACGCAGACTAAGCTTTTAGTAATGGTGATCATTTTTGCAGTGGGAGCTATTATTTCTGTTGTGATAGGCATTTCCGTAGGACGCAAGCACGGTCCTATGGGCGGATTGGTAGAAGGTGTCATAAGCGGTATCCTTGGTATCGCAGTAAGCGTTACTTGCATAATTTTTATTGCATTGATGATACGCTTGTATGTAGTGATGGGAAACGACAAGATGTTGTTCTTCAATCACGAGGCCATAGAAAGTACTTATGTATTCAAGTATTTCTATGAGTTTATCTCAGGGCTCTGATAAGCCCTGAAAAGTCTGCCTTGGGGGGTGGACTATCATTGAATAACTTACAGGAGGAACTGCCTGATGATAATGTGCAGTAAATGCAAAAAAAGGCCTGCGGTGGTGTTCATCACATCTGTTCAGGGAAGCGAAAAGAAAAACGAGGGACTCTGCCTCTCATGTGCAAGATCACAGAATATCCCTCAGATAAAGGAGTACATGGATAAGCTGGGGATAACCGACGAGGAGCTGGATCAGCTCTCAGACCAGATGATGGGTATGCTGGACGGCGACAGCTTTGAAATGGGCGGTTCGGGCGTACTTCCTGATTTTATCACTAATATGTTCGGGGGAAATGACGGCGACAGCTCAGGTGACGACGCAAGCAAGGGCGGATTTGATCCGAGAAATATTTTCGGCAGTCCGCGCGGAAGCTCAGATGATGATAAGTCATCGGGCAGCAAGGACAAAAAGAGCAGTATCTTCGGGAAAAAGGACAAAAAGCCGAAGGAACCAAAGTTCCTCGGAAGCTACTGCACCAACCTATCTCAGAAAGCCGCTGACGGCAAGCTGGACGCTATCATCGGCAGAGATGACGAGATAGCAAGAGTTATCCAGATACTTTCAAGACGTACCAAGAATAACCCCTGTCTTATCGGTGAACCGGGTGTTGGTAAGACAGCTATTGCAGAGGGTATAGCTCTGCGTATAAACGAGGGCAATGTGCCCTTCAACCTTGCGGATAAGAAGATATACCTCCTTGACCTTACCGCTCTTGTTGCGGGAACTCAGTTCCGCGGACAGTTCGAGAGCCGTGTAAAGGGACTTGTTGACGAGGTAAAGCGCGAGGGCAATATCATACTCTTCATCGACGAGGTGCATAATCTCGTGGGTGCAGGAGACTCCGAGGGCTCAATGAACGCCGCAAATATCCTGAAGCCTGCCCTTTCAAGAGGCGAGGTACAGGTCATAGGCGCTACCACCTTCGGCGAATACCGCAAGTATATCGAAAAGGATTCCGCTCTGGAGCGCCGTTTCCAGCCCGTTACCGTAAACGAGCCCACTATCGAGGACACAGTGAACGTTCTCGTCGGCATCAAGAAGTACTATGAGGAATTCCACAGAGTACACATCTCCGACTATCTGGTAAGAGCCTGCGCTGTGCTCTCAGAGAGATACATCACAGACCGTTTCCTGCCCGATAAGGCTATCGACCTGCTGGACGAGAGCTGTGCATACGCTTCCATACGCTCACCCGAGATAGGCGATTATGAGAAGTTCAAAAAGGAGATCGCTGTAATGGAGGATATGGAAAAGTCCATATCCGAGCAGGAGGAAATAGACTATCAGGCTCTTGCCGAGATCAAGGGCAAGCTCATTCACGCCCGTGAGAAAGAGGAAGAGCTCAAAGAAAAGGCTGACAACGTAAACGTCGTGGAATCCGACGTTACCAAGGTCATCGAGCGCTGGACGGGTATACCTGCAAGCAAGATAGCCGAGAACGAGTTCCTGAAGATAGCAAGACTTGAGGAGTCCCTCAAAAAGCGCGTTATCGGTCAGGACGAGGCTGTAGGCGTGCTTACAAAGGCTATCAAGCGCACAAGAGTACAGCTCAGCAAGCGCCGCAGACCTGCTTCGTTCATTTTCGTAGGTCCTACAGGCGTGGGTAAAACAGAGCTGGTAAAGGTACTCTCAGAGGAGCTCTTTGATTCACCCGATCCGCTTATCAGACTTGATATGACCGAGTATATGGAGAAGCACTCCGTTGCACGTATGATAGGTTCGCCTCCGGGATATGTAGGCTATGAGGAGGCAGGACAGCTCACCGAAAAGGTGCGCCGCAAGCCATACTCCGTAATACTCTTCGACGAGATAGAAAAGGCTCATCCCGACGTTATGAATATCCTTATGCAGATTCTTGACGAGGGCAAGGTGGACGACGCCCACGGAAGAGCCGTAAACTTCGCAAATACCATAATCTGTATGACCTCGAATGCAGGCTCTACGGATAAGAGCATAGGTGTGGGCTTCAACCGCACCACCGATGAGATAACCAAGGATAAGGCTATGAAAGGACTCCGCGATTTCCTGCGCCCCGAGTTCATCAGCCGTATCGACGAGATAGTGGTATTCAAGGATCTCACCAAGGAGGACTACGCTAAGATAGCTGCCCTCAACCTTGACGAGATGAAGGAGCCTCTTGCAGAGAAGAATATCGAGCTTGGCTATTCAGAGGCAGCTCTGGAGCTCATTGCCGAGAAGTCCTTCGGAAAGCCCTACGGCGCAAGAGATATCCGCCGTGTTATCCGTCAGGAGATAGAGGATAAGGTAGCCGATATCATCATCGAAAAGGCTTCCGAGATAGGAAAGATAGAGATATCTGCCAAGGACGGCGAGCTTGTCGTTAAGGGCAGAAAGGAGAAAGCCAAAAATGAAGCATAAGTTTACTGCGGCTGTTATGGCTGCTGCCATGGCTGCCGCAGGTCTTACGGGCTGTATGGAGAAAAAGCAGCCCTCTTCCTCGAATAAAAGCACAGAAACTGTCGTGACCACCTCAGCCGCAGAGAATAACTCCACTCCAAAGGGCGAGTTCATCTCAGAGAGTATGGAGCTCATAAAGCTGAAATACGCAGACGTTCCCGACCTTGAAAGCGGTCCTGAACTGAAAATAAGCGATACCAGCGTAAAACCGGGCGAGATAGCCAAGGTGACTGTGTCGGTGACAGGTGCAAAGGACAAGTGGGGTATGTGCGGTATACACGTTACCTATCCCGAGGAGCTGGAATGTCAGGTCGAAGACGAAGTGGAGTATAATGCCAAGTATGAAATGGGCAAGGCTATCGCAGGCAATTCAGGCTTTGTGGCTATGGATTGGCGTAAGAATCTTGACGATGAGCTTGTCAGTGCGCACAGACAAGCCTTCTTCTTTACAACAATGTTCACGGAACCGCACGGCGGCGACGGCGATATAGCAACTTTCTTCCTGAAAGTCCCTGATGACGCACAGCCGGGTACGGTTTACAATATAGGCTTCTATTATAAGGATTCCGATATGTTCCGTGACCTTGAGGGAGACCTTGCATTCGAGAAATACGCCTTTACTCATATGACAGGCGGTACTATCACTGTTAGATGATAATACACAAGGAGCTGTGATGTTAGTCACAGCTCCATTTTACACAGGAAAGGGAAAACACAATGAATAAAAAAGAAACAGCAGAAATAAAGAAGAATTTTTCCGATAAGAGCGGATTTTTTATTATGGAGCGCGTCCTTACGGCTTTTATCGACGCAGAGAAGAATCTCCGATACCACAATGTCAGCTCATGTCTTACTATGCCTGTTGAGGAGCACGACGTCTACGACGAGACGCTGAAAAAGGTCCTCAATACAAACGTGGGCAAGGCTTTTGTGGAGTACGAGTTTCCAAACGAGGCTTACGACGAGGGACAGCCGCAGAATATCCTCTACACACTTCTCACATCTGAGCTTAAAGACGAGACTGCCTGTGAGGACTTCCTCAACCATATCGCTAATAATATCGCATATACAGGACCTTTTGCTGTAATTACGGCTTACTGTACATACACTATCCGCAAAAAGGACAAGAATGACGAGTTTGCAGAGGGAGAGGACGAGATATACCGCTATATCCTTACGGCTATCTGCCCTGTGAATACAAGCAAGGACGGCTTTGTGTTCGACAGCTTCAACAACGAGATAACCAAAAAGGTCAACACAGAGCTCATTATCAGCAAGGCACCGTCGGACGGCTTCCTTTATCCTGTATTCAGCAACAGGAGCTCCGATATCAACCACGTTATGTACTACACAAAGAACATCAAGTCGCCTAACGTATCCGTTGTTGAAAACGTTCTCGGCTGTACATTTGTTATGTCAGCAGAGAGCGAGAAGAACAGCTTCCAGAGCATACTAAAGAATGTCGTAGGCGACGACCTTGACTATATGCTCATCAAGACCGTAAACGAGAAGATACAGGAAGTCGTTGAGGATAACAAGGAGGACACCGACAGAGTTGTTATCGACAACGCAAGGCTCAAGGATATCCTTGTTGATGTGGGGCTTCCCGAGGAGCGCGTGAACATGGTGGAGCCCGTATACGAAAAGGTCTGCGGCAACGCACCTCTCACAGCGGCTAATCTTGTTGAGACCAAGACCGTGCTGACTTCTCCGGGAATCACTGTGAATATCAAGCCTTCTGCGGCTGATAAGGTACGCACCAGCGTAGTCGAGGGCAGAAGATGTCTCCTTATCGACATTGACGATCCCACTATCGAGATAAACGGACTGCCAGTCACACTTTAATTCATAATTCATAATGCATAATTAAGGGACGCCCATTTGGCGTTCCTTTTTTGTTCGGAAATTGCGGAGATATGTGTATTATTTTACGTTTATTGCCACATTTTAGATTGTATACTTGACTTGCTATTATACATGGTGTTATAATAATAACGGTTAAAACCAAATCTGAATTTAAAGGAGTTATAAAAATGAATTTAGGCAGAAAAATAAGCAAGACACTCAGATTTGTCTTGGCATTCACAATGGCGCTTGCTATTTGTATCGGAAGCTTTAACATATTTAAAGCTAATGCAGTGCCAAAGGCAGATCGACTTGATAATAGTCCTATTGTTGCAACACTTACTATTCATTCAGATCCTACTGGCGGACATTATGGATTACCTACTGGACAGCACGCATTTCTTAGTATAAGAAGTAAATTAAAAGACAGAAATTTATATGTTCTCGGATATTCGCTTGCGCCTAACTGTTCAATGACGATTGGAACATCTTCACCTATAGATAATAGAGAGTCAGGAGTTTATATTAATGCTGAAGCATGGCTTATAAAGTATAAGGGATATTATAAAAACAGAGTATCGCTTTCAGTTGATATTAATTCTAAACAGCTTAATACTATAGTGAATTATATAAGAAAATATAACTACTGGACTGAATTATGTAATTGTTCATATTTTGCTTGTAATGTTTGGAATTCTATTGCACCACCATATATGTTTTTAAACTATGGTACACCTCCAACACCTAAGAACCTCGCAGCAAATATGAGTAAAGTAAAGGGACATCAGAAAGCAACGCAGATAGGAACTTGTGATAAAGAAAATGTCAGACGTTATTATGGTTCAGGTCAACTTTCAACCCCAATTGATATGAGGGAAGTTATGAGAAAAGCTGGAAAATAAGTATATCAAAAAAGGCGGTCAATGACCGCCTTTACTACTTTCTACTCTCTACTCACTAACAACTAATCACTAAAAACTCCCCCACAATAGTGGGGGAGTTTTTTCAGTGATTCTCTTTGATAGCGGTCTTTGCCTTGGCAACGATAGTCCTGTCGTTTTCATAGGACAGGATATTGCCTGCGTAGGATATGTCCACCCAGCGTATCTCGGCTATTTCGCCTGCCTGCGGTGTAAAATCCACGTTTTTTGCCTTTGCAAGAAAATATACGACAACCTTGACGGTGTCTTTTTTCGGTGAATAGGTCACAGTTTCTCTGAATGTCGGATCAATTATCACGTCGATAGACGTTTCTTCCATTATCTCACGACGAGCAGTCTCGACCTCGGTCTCGCCCTTCTCGACGTGTCCCTTGGGGAAGGACCAGTGACCGCTGTTGATATGCTTTATCAGCAGAATTTCCGTATTGCCGTGGTATTTCCTGTAGACAATCGCGCCGCATGATTTCTCGTGAAGCATATATTATCCTTTCTTGCCCCATATTTCGGGCAGAATAAAAGCAGCTACAGATACTGCTTTTGTATTGTTGATACTATTATATCATATTTTTTATAATAAAGCAACTATACAGAGAGATTTTTTGTGGATTTTATTAATTTTGCACAATCAGGGGGGCTTTTGCACTTTTTTCAAAAATAAAAATGCAGGAATACTTGTACTTGCCCGTGAATATATATTACACAAAGCAAAACTTCAAGGAGGTCGACCTTATGGAATTAAAACTCAACAGAGAGACCGTTCCTGCGGCGGAAACTATATACGACGGCGTACAGGAGCAGGCTCTCGAAATGGATTACATTCTTCCCGATTACTGCCCTGACATTTTCAGGCTTATCCGCTGTGATACTATACCCGTTATCACCGACTGGTCGATAAGCGGCGACAGGCTCACCTATGAGCTGATGTGCGATATACATATACTCTACTGCGGCGAGGAGGGCTCGGCGGTGCAGTCCGTTGACCAGCGCAGGAGCTTCACGCGGACGGTAGAGCTTGGCAGGGCGGCGGAATCTCCCGAGGTAAGACTCGTCCCCAAGACCGACCATGTGAACTACCGCGCCGTGAACAAGCGCAGGCTCGACCTGCGTGGAGCAGTTTCCGTTAAGATAAGCGTGACGGGACAGCAGGAGCAGGAGGTCATATCCGACGCATTCGGCATGAATATCCAGCTGAAAAAGGCTCCCGTAAAGTTTGCGGCGCAGAGGATAAACGCCGTTAAGAACGTCCGTATCGAGGAGGACATGGAGCTCACACCTGCACAGCCAGATATATCAAGCGTACTGAGCTGTCGGTGCAGGGCAGGTGATTGCGAGATAAAGCTCATCTCAGGAAAGCTCCTTGCCAAGGGCGAAGCGCAGGTGGAGCTTCTTTACTCGGGCAGTGAGGGCGCTGTGGAGCACATGAGCTTTTCGCTAAGCTACAGCCAGATAATCGACGTTGAGGGTATCGACGACAGCTTTGAGTGCGCAGTTATGCCCGAGGTGGTCAGCTGCAATGTTACGGCGGCTGCGGACGGCGACGGCAATAACAGGATACTCCGCTGTGAGACCGAGATACGGCTGGGCTGCCGTGCGGTAAAGACTTCAACTGCCATGATAGCCGAGGACGCCTTTTCAACAGTCTACCCCTGCAATGTTGAAATGTCCGAGATAAAAGCCGAGCAGATACCCTCAGTATACGACGAGAGTTTCCGCCACAGTGCAAGGCTTGCCGAGGGAGACGCTGTGCCCCAGACTATCTATGCCATGTGGAGCGAGCCCAAGAACATCAATACCCGTATCGGCGACGACGGGCGCTCCGTAGTCATCAGCGGTATGCTGTCCTATTCAATGGCGGCTAAGGATAACGCAGGCATGGTGGTCATGCCTGACCGTGACGAAGCTTTCGAGGAGACTATCGGGCTTCCCGATGATATCAGCGGAGCTTATGTTTCGGCGGAGGTCAGCGTAAAAGAGACCGCCTATGATATCTCCGCAGAGGGAATCCTCAACGCAAGGGCTGATATCGCCGTGAAGCTGTCGGTGTACAGCTCGGACAGCATAAAGGCGGTGACAAATATCGTTATTGATGACTCCGCCAAAAAGGAGCGCGACGGCGACTACGCAATAAAGCTGTATTTCGGTATCGAGAACGAGAATGTCTGGGATATCGCCAAGCGCTACAGCACCAGTGTTGAGGCTATCATGGAGGAGAACGAGCTCAGCGGCGAGCGCCTTGAAAACGGCGGAATGCTGCTTATCCCTATAGTATCTTAAGGATTAGAGCTAAGAATTAAGAACTAAGAGCTAAGAATTATAGAATTAGAACTAAGAAATATCAGTTTACATATCTTAGTTCTTAGATCTTAGGTCTTAGTTCTGATAAAAAAGGAGTAATTTATGACTAAAGATATATACACCAATATCGCTCAGCGCACGGGCGGCGATATCTACATAGGCGTGGTGGGACCTGTGCGCACGGGAAAATCCACCTTTATCAAGCGGTTTATGGAGTCCCTTGTGATACCCAATATCGCCAGCGAGTTCAAGCGCGAACGGGCTATCGACGAGCTGCCCCAGTCCGCCGCAGGCAAAACTATTATGACTACCGAGCCAAAGTTTATCCCAGAGGAGGCTGTCCGCATAGACCTTGGCGACGGAGCAGCGTTCAATGTACGTCTGATAGACTGCGTGGGCTACATCGTCCCGAGCTCAATGGGTTACATCGAAAATGAACAGCCCAGAATGGTGATGACATCGTGGTTCGACGAGGAGATACCCTTTAATATGGCGGCTGAGATAGGTACGCAGAAGGTCATTACGGAGCACTCCACCATAGGGCTTGTAATCACCACTGACGGTACAGTCACGGATATCCCCCGTGAGGAGTACGCCGAGTGCGAGGAGCGTGTTATCCGCGAGCTTCGGGAGCTGGGCAAGCCGTTCGTTGTCATACTTAACACAGTTAACCCCGATTCTCCCGAGGCAAAGGCGCTGGCGGAACAGCTTACTGAGCGCTATGACGCAAAAGTCATACCCGTGAACTGCCTTGACCTTACAGAGGAGGATATCCGCGGCATAATGCGGGAGATACTCTTTTCGTTCCCAATAAAGGAGATAAATATCCGCACAGCGCGTTGGATAAACACTCTCGATAAGGGGCACTGGCTGAAAAGTGAGATACTGGACTGCATACGAAATGCCGCCAAGGATATACGGCTGGTCCGCGAAGCTGAGGAGGCTGCTGCGGCAATGGGGGAGTGTCCCAATGTAGTCAAGGCGGAGATAACCTCCATAGACTTGGGAAAGGGCTCGGTGACTATCACCGCGGAGCTGGACAACAGCCTGTTCTACAAGATTCTCGGGGAGACCACGGGTATCGAGATAGAGAGCGAAAGCGACCTCATGCCCCTGCTGTCGGAGCTCAACGAGATACGCCGCAAGTACAAGCGCATAGAGCCTGCCCTTGCCGAAGTTGAAGCCACGGGCTACGGTATCGTAATGCCCGAGCTTGAGGAAATGTCCCTTGAGGAGCCGAAAATCATCCGTCAGGGCGGCAAATACGGGGTGAAGCTGAAAGCCTCCGCGCCGTCCATACACCTGATGAAAGCCAACATCAACACCACTATCAGTCCTATCGTCGGTACGGAGCGCCAGTCCGAGGAGCTGGTGATGTATCTGCTGGACGGCTTTGACGACGATCCCAAGAAGATATGGGAGAGCAACATTTTCGGGAAGTCTCTCCACGAGCTGGTCAATGAGGGGCTTCACAGCAAGCTTTTCAAAATGCCTGTGGACGCGCGAATGAAGCTTCAGGAGACTCTTGAACGTGTGATAAACGAGGGCTGTTCGGGGCTTATCTGCTTTATACTATGAAAAAAGGAGACCTTTGGTCTCCTTTTTTCAGTGATTAGTTGTTAGTGATTAGTGCTTAGTGTAGGGGCGGCGTTCCGCCGCCCGTCGATCAACGTAAATCTGTAGGGGACAACGTCCTTTTTTTCATATAGCAACAAGAAAGCCGTGCTGCCTAAGCACGGCTTTCCTGTTCTGATTTGTCCCTTACAATAAAGTTTTGGAATTATATCAATCTGTGCGGCGCATTTGTGCAGAAGCACCGCACAGATCAACATCGAAAAGAATTATGATTATGAGAACTTCCAGTAATCAAATTCGCAGTCGCCGCTGAATACCATGTAGATATCCTTAACGCCTGATACGTTGTTCTCTGCAGCTGCGAGTTCGTTCTCGCTGCCGTTGAGCTCGCCGTAACCGATGCAAGTACCTGTAGCAGAACCTACACAGAACTTAACTACTGCGTTGCCGCTGCCCTTGACTGTGATAGAAGATACGCCATTGCTGAGGTCAACGCCGCTGACCTTGATCCAATCGCCCTTCTTAGCCTTGACAGTTGTGTTGCCAACGCCGCTTATGCTTATGTTCTTGGACTGGTTAGACATTGTCTCAGCCTGTACAGTCTCGTATGCGTTGAGGTTCTCGATCTGGCTTACACCCTTCTGTGAACCGTTACATGTGATCTTTCCGTTGCTTAAAGTTGCCTTATCGATACAGGGTGATCTGTAGTTAAGACCCTTGCCGCCGTTAACGCCCATACGCATTTCAAGCTGACGTGAGTGATAAAGTACATAGTAGCTGCCCTTGAATTCGATAATTGAGTGGTGGTTGTTACCGCCGTTATCAAGTCTCTGTGTACCTGTGTTCTTGAATACAACACCCTGGTATGTGTAGTTCTTGAGCGGATCTGTTGATGTCATGTAACCGATGTCAGCATTGCTGAATGACTGACCGTTTACACTTGTGCCGCCCGGAACATTCCAGTTGTGGCAGAATGAGTAATACCATGTGTTGCCGATCTTGATCATGCTTGAGTCCTCAAAGAGGTAAGGTGTGCCAGGATCGATAGGTGTACCTGAGATAGAGATCATGTCAGAGCCGAGCTTAGCGATACGTCCCTGCTTTGTCTGAGCAGCCTGTCCGCTTGGAACACCGCCGCCGTATGCGATGATACCTGTGTCTGTATCAGGATCATAGTAAACGCCTGGATCGAAGAGCCATGTTACGTTACTGTTAGGTGTATTTCTTGAAATGATTTCGTGTCCGAGAGGATCCTTTACATTCTTTGTGAATGTCGGGTCATCAGCTGTGATAACGCCGATACCTGAACCATTGTTTGCGAAGTAAAGGAAGAACTTGTCCTGACCGTTGATCTTCTTCCATGCAGCATCAGGAGCCCAAGCGTTGTTAGCCCATTTTGCAATAGGTGTGCCGTTTACTCTTGTCTTTGCAACAGGAATCTGACCGTGGTCAGTCCAGTTTACGAGGTCTGCTGATGATAAGCAGTTGATATAGCCTGAAGAATAATCGTTTTCGATCATCTGGTTGTTCTTGTATGCAAACTGATCGGCTGTTGTATAAACATAAAGTCTGCCGTCATATACCATCCAGCCAGGGTCTGCGCCGAAACGCTGAGTGTAAAGCGGATTGTTCTCGCTTTCCTTCTTGAAGCTTTCTGCCAGTGAAAGACCGCTGAACTTGCCCTCATACTTTGAGGTATCAAGTGTGGGAACTGCTGGCTTGTTTACAGGGAATTCGTCGATCTTGCCGAGAACGAAATTCTGAAGGAGAACGAGGTCAGCCATTTCAAAAGCTGTGCTCTGGTCTACGTCTGCTGCCTTCTGAACCTTTGAATCGTTGAATCCGCCTGCGATGAGTCCCTTTCTTTCAGCAACGAGGTCGAAAGAGTTGATAACGCCGTCGAAGTTAACGTCACCCTGACGAACTGTATTAGATGTAGGTGTGTCAGGATTTGTATTCTGACCGTTGTTTGGGATCTCAGGCTGTCCTGCGCCCGGGAGCTTTGTGCCGCCGTCAGCACCGATAGCCTCGTCAACGAAGAAGCTTACAGTGTTGTTCTCGTCTGTAGTTTCAACATAGATCTGCATATCAGAAGCGCCTGATGGGATAGTATAGCTTGTATTTGCAAGCTGTACCCACTCGCCCTTAGGAGCTGTAGCTGTAGCGATCTCTGAATACTTTGTTTCAGAACCGTCTGAATACTGGAGAGTGAACTTGAATTCTGTTGTAGAGTCGCCCTCCTGAGTCATAGCGTTTACAGAGAAGCTGTAAGACTTGCCTGGCTCAAATACGCTTGAATCAAGTGAATATGAAGCGCCGTTCCATGAAGCCTCACGGCCTGAGCAGTAGAGTGACTTGCTGCCTGCGTACTTAGCAGAGCTGCTTGTATCAACTGAAGCTGAACCTCTGCCGTTCCAGCTGTCTGTGCTGCCCTCGAATGTGCTGTGGAACCAGTAGCCGTTTGAGTCCTTCTCCGGCGGAGGTGGTGGAGTATATGTGCCGCCGCCGTTAGATCTCGGGCCTGTGTATGGGATACCTGTGCCCCAGTCGCTGTCGGAAACGAGGCTTGTTATAGCGCTGTAAGCTTCCTTAGGCTGGTTGCTTCCGTTGTACAGGAGAGGAGCGTTGCTTCTGCCGCTTGACTTATCTGTACCGACCCATGAGTTGTTGTCGTTTGGTCCCCAGACCTGAACGAGTGATACGAAAGGTCCGTTTGGATGGTTTTTATTCCAGTCCATAGCGTGCTTGAAGATAGCCTTGTACTTGTTAGCCTGGTCTGCCATTGAGTACTTGCCGCCCTCAGTTGAGAGGTCGAGCTCTGTTACCTGAACATCGAGACCGAGGTTGAGGTACTTATCCATAGCAGCGAGGTAAGAGTTTGTATCACCCCATGCGTTGCTTGCAGCACAGTTGAGGTGAGACTGCATACCCATACCGTCGATGAGTCCCTTAGCCTTGAGAGGTTTGAGGATAGTATTGATGATACAGTTCTGCTTGTCGTTAGCGAACTCGTTATAGTCGTTGTAGAAGAGCTGACAGCCCTCGGGAGCGTACTTTCTTGCATATGTGAAAGCCTTCTCAACGAAGCTGTTGTTGCCGTAAACTCTTACCCAAGCAGATGAGCCGTTCTGACCGTTTGTGCCGTTTGTAGGTCTGAGACCGCCCTGGTTAGCAGTACCGTCGTTGATTACCTCGTTACAAACGTCGTATGCAAAGAGGTTGAGCTGAGGATACTGCGACTTGTAAGCTGCAAACATATTCTTGATGTAGCTTTCCATACGCTGATCCATAGTGGAAGAATTTACATAGCCGTTGTTATTGTTGAAGCTCTGCTTGAAGAACCACTCAGGAGTCTGGCTGTGCCATACGAGAGTATGACCTCTGAATGCGATGTTGTTCTTTGAAGCAAAGTCACAGATAGCAGCGCAGCGGCTGAGAGAAACCTTAACGTTTGTATCTGTTGAGCCGTTCTGAACGATAGTAGCATCAGGCTTTGTCTCGTTCTCGCACTCGATAGCGTTGTGATCCTTCAGGATAATACCTGTGATACCGCTGTTTGTTACAGTACCGCCGTTGAGGATATTACCTACGCGGAAGTACTTTGCGAATTCATCCTTGAGTCCCTTGCCGGAAGGAGCAGCGTGTGCCTCATTAGCTGCCTTGTCGCCTGTGATAAGGAAATCATCGAAACAGAAATCGTCTGTAGAATCAGTGTAGATCCTGAGCTTGTACTCGTAGCTTGCCTCAGAAGCTGTATCAGTACCCTTGAGCTCTGTCCACTCGCCTGCCTTGACCTTCTTGGAATCCAGTTCAACAGTTCTTTCCTCGCCTGTTTCAGCGTCGATAGTAAGAAGTGTGAAGTGGAACTTCTGAGCGGTCTCGCTGTACACCTTAACGCTGTAGGTATACTTGTCGCCGCCAAAGAGGTAAAGTCCCTTTGAAGAAGCTACACCGTCCTCCTTGTTGAGACGGCCTGTGATCTTCATGCCTCGTGAAGAATCAGCGCCAATGCCGTTTTCAGCGGTGAGCTCAGTGTAATCAGCTTCGTTGTACCAGCCTTCGTAGCTGCACTCGAAATCATTTGCAACGATCTCTGCAGCATAAGTGTGCATCACTACGTCAGGCATTACGGACAATACCCCTGAAAGACAGCTTGCAGCCGTCAGGCTTGCAACCAGTTTTTTTACTTTCATTTACATTCTCCTCCTCATTAATAATGTATATTTTTCGTTCAACGTCATGATATATTTTATATCATTTTATGCTGTTACTCCCATTGTACCCTAATACCTTGAATAATGCAACCTAAAAAATAAAGATTAGGTGTACAAAACGCAGAAAATGCCCAAAAATTGCGCATTGTTTTAAAATTGCGGTAAACAAGTTACTACTTTTAGCATAAAACGACAACTGCCTGAAATTTGTATTATTTTGCATGATATGTTATATTATATGCACACTAAGACATAACAACTTTTGGCGTAGGTGCGAGGTTTCTGCTGTATATCCGCGAATTCTTCCATATAGTCAAAATTAACGATTTATAGCATAAACTATCATATCCAAGTCGGAAAATCCAATTTTAAAATTACCATTTGTAAAAATCAGAACAGGTGGATTTTTTGACTGTAAAAATGGATTTCCATTGAAATTGAACGAAAAAAATGTTATGATTAGTACAACATCAACAAAGGAGCTGAGATAATGAAGATCTCCGACGGATACTGGCTCAGTAAGACGGGCTATAACGTCCACTGGGCTGTACAGATATACGACACGGAAGCCGATGAAAACTCCATAACGGTCTATGCCGCTTCGCAGTTCATCTCAAACAGGGGCATGACTCTGGGCGGACCTGTTTTCACGTTGAGGTTCACGTCTACCCTTGAAAACAGCATAAAGGTCACAATAGAGCATTTCAGCAGCGAAAGAAAAAGCAGTCCTGCCTTTGAGCTCAACGAGGACAAGGGCTTCAAGCCTGTGATAAAGAAGCACCGCAGCGGCTGGGAGCTCATATCGGGCAAAACATCGGTGCGTATCGGCAAAAGCAAAAAGGAGTGGGACATCTCCTATCATTACGGGGACAGGCTCCTCACTAAGTCGGGCTGGCGCACCACCTCTATTATCGAGGAGGAGCAGTGGCACAGAAAAGCCCGTGAGTCTGCTGACGCAGACCTGCGCTTCTTCGAGAAGTGGGACAACGGCGGCAATATCCATATCCGCGAAATGCTGAATCTTGCCGTAGGGGAGTACATCTACGGCTTCGGTGAAAAGTTCACCTCATTCGTGAAAAACGGACAGACTGTTGAGGTATGGAATAACGACGGCGGCACCTGCACCGAGCAGAGCTACAAGTCCGTTCCGTTCTTTGTTTCGTCGCGCAATTACGGCGTTTTTGTCAACCACCCCGAGCGCGTCAGCTTCGAGGTGGGCAGCGAGACTGTGTCGAAAACAGCTTTTTCGGTGCAGGGCGAGCGCCTTGAATACTTCCTCTTCGGCGGCGAGTCCATAGCGGAGGTCATCGAGCGGTACACCGCCCTCACAGGCAGACCTGCCCTGCCGCCCCCGTGGTCATTCGGACTGTGGCTGTCCACGTCGTTCACCACGGAATATGACGAAAAAACCGTCAGCTTCTTCATTGACGAGATGAAGCAGAGAAATATCCCCCTTGACGTTTTCCACTTTGACTGTTTCTGGATGAAGGAGTTCCAGTGGTGCGGCTTCGAGTGGGACGACAGGAAATTTGCCGAGCCCAAGGCAATGATAGAACGTCTGAAAGCCAAGGGCGTAAGGATATGCGTTTGGATAAACCCCTACATCGGACAGCGTTCGCCTGCTTTCAGAGAGTGCCTTGACAGGGGATACCTGCTGAAAAACAGGGACGGTTCGGTGTTCCAGTGCGATATGTGGCAGCCGGGCATGGGAATAATCGACTTCACAAATCCCAAGGCGCGAAGCTGGTTCGCAGATAAGATACAGCACCTTGCAAAAATGGGCGTGGACGCCATAAAAACGGACTTCGGCGAGCGTATCCCCACCGATGTGAAGTATTTCGACGGCTCCGATCCCTATAAAATGCACAATTACTACGCCTATATCTACAATAAGACGGCTTTTGAGGCTCTTGAAGCTGCCAACGGCAGTGCTTGTCTCTTTGCACGTGCGGCAACGGCAGGCTGTCAGAAGTTCCCCGTACACTGGGGCGGAGACTGCTTCTCATCATATGAATCCATGAGCGAGACTCTCCGCGGCGGACTGTCCCTGTGTATGTCGGGCTTCGGCTTTTTCTCCCACGATATCAGCGGCTTTGAAGCGACGGGAACTCCCGACCTGTACAAGCGCTGGACAGCATTCGGACTTATGTCCACTCATTCGCGCTATCACGGCAACTCCTCATACCGCGTGCCGTGGCATTTCGACGAGGAAAGCTGCGATGTAGCCCGTCATTTCACAAAGCTGAAGGGCAGGCTCATGCCCTATATCTGGGCAAACGCAGTAAAGGCTCATCTTACGGGAGTCCCCGTGATGAGGGCTATGGCTGTGGACTTCGGCTATGACCGCAGCGCCCTTACTGTGGATACTCAGTATATGCTGGGAGACTCTCTCCTTGTGGCTCCTGTTTTCAGTGAGGACGGCGAGTGCAGCTTCTATCTGCCCACAGGCGGCTCATGGACGGATATACAGACAGGGGAGAGCCTTGCAGGCGGCAGCTGGTACACGAAAAAGTACGATTACTTCGGACTGCCTCTCTATGCAAAGCCCAATTCTGTCATAGTTTACGGCAGATTCAGGGATACTGCGGACTACGACTACGCCGACGGCATGAAGATAGTTATATACGGCATCGAGGACGGCTGCACCGCAGAGACTGTGGTATACGGCAGAGACGGTGCTGTCGAAGCGGAGATAAAGGCTGTGCGCAGCGGAAAGCAGATAACTCTTACTGTTACAGGCACGGACAAGCCCTATACCGCTGAAAGTGCTCAGGGACTTAAGATTTTGACCGTCTGATGAAATATTGTGCTTTTCTCTTTACTTTCGGGCAGTTTTGTGGTAAAATAATAGGAAAGTATACACGGAAAGGCAGGGATAACAGACCTTTATGAACGAAACACAGGGCTACAGTGCGGAATATGCCGCGCTAAGCCATGAAATATATAACCTTACCAAGCAGCTTGAAGCCAAGGAGCGGGAGTACAGGGAGTCCACAAAGACGGACAGCTACGATCCCTTTGATAACCCCACCGAATTCCGCTGGTACAGGGACGACTACTCGGAGATACTGCCGTGGATAACGATGCCCGAGTTTTCGGTGCCCTTCGAGCCTGCAAAGGTGGAAAAGAACACTATCAGGAAGTTCTACAACATCGGCGGCTTTACGGCGCTGTTCCAGTTTCTCGGCTCAAATGTGCTGGCAACTCTGCTGATACTGCTTATGACCGCTATTCTCAGCGGTATGAACACGGGTGTTTCCTCGGGAGCTATCTCCCATTACATGACAAAGGGCGCCATATTCGTGGCAATAAATATGCTTACTTTCCTTGCCGCAAACGTAGGCTTCGGTTTTATAGGAATGAAATGGGCGAAAATAAAGCCCTCATCTCTCATAAAGACTCGGGACTATCACTTTGCCGACGCGGTCATGCACTGTCTCGCAGGACTGTTCATATGGGTGACCGCGGCGTATATTTCCTCGGGTATCGAGGATATCGTGTCGCAGTACGGCTTCACGACTGAGGTCATGGACAGCGATTACGGCAAAACGGGGCTGGGATTTGCGATAATGACTATCTATACCTGTCTTATCGCGCCGATAACCGAGGAATTTTTCTTCCGCGGCGCACTGATGAAGATATTCTCGAAATCAAATCAGCGCTTCGGTATCGTGGCTTCGGCAGTTTTCTTCGGACTTGCCCACGGAAATCTCCCACAGTTCATGCTGGCATTCCTTATCGGCGTATTCATGGGACATATCGACATGAAGCACAACTCCATAGTGCCGTCGGTAGTGGTTCATATCTTCATAAACACCATGGTGTCTGTGATATCTGCATTCAATGAAAACGAAGTGGTAATGGGAATGCTTTCGCTTCTGATAATCGCATTCGGAATAATCGGCTTTGTAATGCTGCTGATGTTCAGAAAGGGCTGCAAGCTACCTGTTTCCACACCTGCCCAGTCCAGACGCGGTATCGCCATTGCGAAGACGTCGGTGGGAATGATAATTGCATTTTCGGCGCAGCTTATATATCTGGTGCTGCTTATATTGACTACAAAGGAGTAAGAGTTTTTAGTTATTAGTGGTTAGTGATTAGAAAAAACAGGCGTGATCTTATCACGCCTGTTTTTAGCTGTTAACGGTTAAAATTGTAGGGGCTGATGCCCTACATCAGTCCGATAAAAATTGCGGGGCGATGTGGTCATCGCCCCCTACTATTAACTAATCACTAATCACTATTCACTGACCGCTGCTTCTGACTGCTGAGCAGCTGATTTTTGGGATATGCCGTAAACTACGGCAGCAGTAGCAATAAGCAGTACTATAGTTGTGAGGATACTGCCCTCGATACCGAACTTGCCGCCTGTGAGGAATGCAGATGAGCTCTTTGCTGTAGTGCGGAATACCGACGGATTTTCGCCTGTTCCGCTGACGCTGATACCATAGAAGTTGCCCTGCATGAAGTTCCATATGGAGTGTATCGCGCATACTCCCCAGATATTTTCAAACAATATCATGTAAAGAGCCGCAAATGCGCCGAAAAGCGCGATATTGAAGAACGGCAGAGGTCCGAAGCCGGGGTTTGTTGCGTGGGCAAGCGAGAATGCCACGGAGCTTATAGCTACAGCTACAAGAGTATGCTTGCCGCTTCCGCCTATAGTTGTCATGAAATAGCCGCGGAAGATGAATTCCTCGCTCATTCCCTGTATGATGTATCCGATGAAATACAGGGATATCATTACGATGTTGATATCGTTCGAGAGCTTAACGGTGTGGATGCCAAATAATGCTCCGAGAAGTACAGCGGCGGTCATAAGAACGAGACCGATAGCGACTCCGGGAAGATAATTCTGAAAGAACTTAGCCTTTTTAACGCCCATGGAGCAGACTTTTCTTACCTCGATACAACGGCAGTATATCAGCGAGCAGATAGTGCCGAATACCGTTGAATACATCGTGGGTATCATTACCTCAGGCCTTGAGGCTACCTTTGTGGCTAATTCCATGGTAGCAGACGGATCAAGCAGTGAGGAAGTATCTTCAAGGTCGGACTTTGCAAGTTCCTCGAGCAGGGGCTTGATGCTGGCAACTCCCGGGATTATGGATTCGAGAAGAGCTATAGCAATAAAAACCACTATAAAAATCAGGATAATTATGAAGATGTTCTTGGAAGCGTGGGATTTTGAGGCTTCGTCGAACATCTTAGGTCTGTAATTCAGCATTTTGAATACCTCCGTTATTATAGCAAACGACAAAAATTTTTAACGTTCATTATAATTTTACTATAGTACAGCAGTAATGTCAAGTATTTTACACTTCTGAGGAGCACTTTCGGCGTATGAAAAACAACTAAAAAAATCGGCGGAAATACCGTTATTTTCGCTGTCTTCTCATTTGACACGGCAGGGCAGAGATGATATAATTGAAGTTGGATTATTTTTAAAGGAAAGAAAGGGGTAATGCCGATGTATAAAACAGTTTTGTCACACGTCGGAAAGTACAAGAAACAGGCTATATTATGCCCTGTGACCATTATCGGAGAGGTCGCTATGGAGGTGCTTATACCTGCGGTCATGGCTCTGATAATCGACAACGGTATCAAAAAGGGAGATATCGGCTATGTTGCGAAAATGGGCGGACTTATGGTGCTTATGTCCGTGTTTTCCCTTTGCTTCGGAGCTCTTGCGGCGCGTTTCAGCGCAGTTGCGGCTATGGGCTTTGCGAAGAATCTCAGAAGCGCACTTTTCCGCAGAGTGCAGGACTTTTCCTTTGCAAATGTGGATAAGTTCTCAACAGCTTCGCTTACAACGAGACTTACAACAGACGTTACAAATATCCAGAACGCATTCATGATGTTCATACGAATGGCTTTCCGTTCACCCATAATGCTGGTCTGTGCCACTATTATGGCGGTAAAGCAGAACGCAAAGCTTTCCATAGTGTTCCTGTTTGCAATACCTGTTCTGGGCGCGTCGATAATATTCATAATCTCAAAGGCGCATCCGCGCTTTGAGAAAATGCTCAAGCAGTACGACGCCATGAACGGCAAGGTGCAGGAAAACCTCGTAGGTATCCGCGTAGTAAAGGCTTTTGCCCGTGAGGAATACGAGAAGAAGCGCTTCGAGGAGAACACCGAGGCAGTCCGCAAGGCTCAGTTTGCCGCTGAAAAGCTGGTCATCATGGGTATGCCTATCATGCAGCTGGTAATGTACATCAGCATTGCGGCTATCCTCTATTTCGGAGGAAATATGGCTGTAAACCACGATATCGCTACAGGTCAGCTTTCAAGCTTCATCTCCTATGTAACACAGATACTTATGTCGCTTATGATGCTTTCGATGCTCTTCATCATGTTCGTGGTTTCGAGAGCTTCCATACAGCGTGTACATGAGGTGCTCATTGAAGAGCCTGCCATAAAGGACAATGACGATTCCGAGGTATCCGCAAATGACGGCTCTATAATCTTCGAGGACGTAAGCTTCAGCTACTATGACGATATGAACAACCTCGCCCTCGACAACATAAATCTCAGCATCGAATCAGGCGAGACTATCGGTATCATCGGCGGTACGGGCTCGTCAAAGACCTCGCTGGTACAGCTTATCCCACGTCTTTACGACGCAACGGCAGGAAGAGTTCTTGTAGGCGGACGGGACGTAAAGAGCTATCCGCTGAAAACTCTCCGCGATCAGGTCGCTATGGTTTTGCAGAAGAACGTGCTCTTCTCGGGAACTATCAGAGACAATCTCCGCTGGGGCGACGAGAACGCCACAGACGATGAGATAATCAAGGCTTGCAAATCAGCCTGCGCTCACGACTTTATCATGAGCTTCCCCGACGGCTACGATACCGACCTTGGACAGGGCGGCGTAAACGTTTCGGGCGGTCAGAAGCAGAGACTCTGTATCGCAAGAGCTCTCCTGAAAAAGCCTAAGATAATCATTCTCGACGACTCTACAAGTGCAGTCGATACGGCTACAGACAGCAGTATCCGCAAGGCATTCCGCGAGAATCTTGCCGATACCACCACAATTATCATCGCTCAGCGTATCTCCTCTGTTATGGACGCAGACCGCATTGTCGTTATGGACGGCGGAAAGATAACAGATGTGGGCACACACGAAGAACTCATGGAGAAAAGTGAGATATACCGTGAGGTATATGACTCACAGCAGAAAGGAGCTGATGAATAATGCCGCCTAAAGGAAACCAGAGACCAATGGCAAAGCCGCAGGATACCTTCGGCACGCTGAAACGCATATTCAGCTATATGCACGGCTTCAGGATACAGTTCGTATTCGTGGTCATAGCTATCCTTATCAGCTCGGGAGCAGGCATCGCAGGAAACTATCTGCTTAAGCCCATAATCGACAACATCGAGGACGCCCTTAAAACAGGGGAATGGAAGTACGGAAAATTCATCGGCATACTCATGACAATGGTCATCATATACGCCTGCGGTGCGCTGTCATCGTTCCTGTATATGCGCCTGATGATGAAGATATCCACCACAACACTCATGCGTATAAGAAACGACCTTTTCTGCAAAATGGAAATGCTTCCTATACGCTTCTTTGACAAGCACACCCACGGCGAGCTCATGAGCCTTTACACCAACGATACCGACGCTATCCGCGAAATGCTCAGCAACAGTATCTCACAGTTCATAAGCTCGGCTATAACCATAATCGGCGTATTCATCGCCATGGTCATCTACAGCTGGAGACTCACTATCCTTGTGGTAGTCATGCTGTTCATAATATTCAGAGTTATCGGCTTTGTAGGCTCAAGGAGCGGCAAGGGCTTCATCGCTCAGCAGAGAGCTCTCGGCAGTGTAAACGGCTACATCGAGGAAATGATAGACGGACAGAAGGTCGTCAAGGTCTTCTGCCACGAGGACAAGGCGAACGAGGAGTTCAATGCTCTCAACGAGGAGCTCTGCAAAGCGGCTACCCACGCTAATACCTTTGCAAACATTCTCATGCCTATTATGAACAACCTGTCCTATATCCACTATGCCGCAACAGCTATTGCAGGCGGTATCATGGCGGTAAAGGGCATAGGCGGCATGACCGTAGGTACTGTGGTATCATATTTGCAGTTCACACGTTCATTCTCCCACCCGATAACAACTGTTTCACAGCAGTTCAACTCAGTTCTCACCGCTCTTGCAGGTGCCGAGCGTATCTTCAAGGTCATCGACGAGGAGCCCGAGTCCGACGAGGGCTATGTAACTCTGGTCAATGCGGAGATATCACGCAATGGCAAGATAAAGGAGACCGACAAGCGCACAGGCCGCTGGGCATGGAGACACCCACACAAGGCTGACGGCACTGTAACCTATACGGAAGTCCGCGGCAACGTGGAGTTCGACGACGTTGTATTCGGCTATGAGACAAACAAGACCGTTCTCAACGGCATTTCGCTCTATGCACATTCGGGACAGAAGATAGCTTTTGTAGGCTCCACAGGTGCGGGAAAGACCACTATCATCAATCTTATCAACCGATTCTACGATGTTCCCGAGGGCAAGATACGCTACGACGGCATAAACATCAACAAGATAAAGAAGGACGACCTGCGTCGTTCACAGTCCATAGTATTGCAGGATACCCACCTGTTCACAGGTACGGTTATGGACAATATCCGCTACGGAAAACTGGACGCTACCGACGAGGAGGTCTACGCAGCAGCTAAGCTTGCCAACGCAGACAGCTTCATCAGGCACCTTGAAAACGGCTATGACACCATGCTCACCGCCGACGGTGCAAATCTCTCGCAGGGACAGAGACAGCTCCTTGCAATTGCAAGAGCGGCAGTGGCAGATCCGCCCGTGCTCATTCTCGACGAGGCTACAAGCTCTATCGATACCCGTACAGAGGCTCTCATCGAAAAGGGTATGGACTCCCTTATGGAGGGCAGAACGGTATTCGTTATCGCTCACAGACTGTCCACGGTACGCAATTCACACGCTATCATGGTTCTTGAGCACGGCAGGATAATCGAGCGCGGCAGCCATAACGAGCTTATTGCTCAGCACGGAAAGTACTATCAGCTCTATACGGGAATGTTTGAGCTGTCATGATGATAAATTAAGGGGAATGAACATGGATATCAGAAAAATAACGGCAGCTGCGGCGGCATTCGCAATGCTGTGCACAGCGGCTTCATGCAGCTCAGAGGGCAAGAAAAGCAGCACTAAGAACACTCCCCAAGCGGCTTCCGAACCTGTTTCGGAGTCCGTTGAGGGTGTTGACGCAAACGACGCTGTGGACGCTGTATCGGGTGACGCCTACCTTGCTATAGCAGACGAGGGCTTCAACGTACAGTATCTCGGCGACAAGGACGAGAACAAGAGCAATCAGCTCTCATATGACGCAGGTATCGCCCATATCAAGGGCAACGGCGACTATACCGTAAGCGTTACCGCCGATACCAACGGTTTCAGATACGACACCACAGGCGATATAAACGGCGAATTTGTCGTTAAGGGACTTGGCTTTGCGGCTGTCATAATCGACGACGCGGAAAAGACCATGCCCAATGCAGTTATCACTATCAAGGGTATCAAGGTGGACGGCAAGGATATCGAGCTGAAAAAGAAGAGCTACACCAATACTGAAAGCGGCTCTGTACGCGCCAATATCTTCAACGAATGGGTAAGCGACGACGGCCTGCCTGCCGACGCCAAGTGCGCAGAGGGAGCGCTTTTCAATAACGGTGACAGCGCTTCGCCCAGCGATATAAACGACGGCGGCTACTCGGCACAGATAGTCAGCAGAGACGATTTTGCCCAGTGGAAAAATGTAGAGGTAAACTTCTCGGTTTCAGGACTGGAGTGAAAAAAGCGCACACTGTGCGCTTTTTTTATTGAGAATTGGCGGCTCACGAAATTATTGTGTAGGGGGCGATACTTGCATCGCCCCGCGTGGTTTTGGAGAAATTTAACGGGCTGATGTAGACATCAGCCCCTACAGCATAATATGGCAGAAGCATAACCTCACGGATTTTCCGTGAGGTTTTTTTCTTTAATTCAGCTTTCTATCACAAAACGCACATATCTATACTCTATAATACAGTCAAGACAGCAGGAAAGAAATAGTGTTCAAGACATCTTCATTTTTCATATAAACCACCCTAAAGGTCAAAGCGCTCGGATTCGGGCGCTTTTTCCCTTTTAAGCACACTTTTTCGCGCCGTTATACATACAAAAGGAAAGATTTCTCCGCGTATGTTGCTTTTTTTATATTTTTATGTTATAATTACTATAGCATTTTAAACAAAAAATGCATGATTGGAGGAAATAACCATGGAAAACAATATCGAGATCACAAACAAGGCGATTGCAGCTTTCCGCGAAATACTTGACAAGCGCGGAATATCCTACGACCTTAACCAGAATGACGGGAATATGATAAGATTCCGTACACAGCTTCCTAACTTTGAGGGGGTAACTCCTTACGTTATTATACATTTCAATGAGGAGAACGGTGCGCTCAGCCTTGCTCTCACAGGTATCGCTACATTTGTAAAGGGCGGTCCCGACCTTTACAAGCTGGTAAACGACTTCAATGCTGATCCTGCAAACTTTGCCTGCAAGATGTTCGTTGAGCCCGAGGGACACATCGACGTGCTCACAAATGCTATCATCAAGAAGGACGATGTATGCGAGCTCATCGAGGAATATCTCAAGATAAATATCCTTGCAACAGACAAGTATTACGGACAGATCGCTGATATAATTGCTAAGTAATTGCGAACACTGATAAAATTTAACGCTATATAGCCAAAAAACTTAATTATTTTTCGGATAAGCAAAGGCGAAAATTACCAGCGGTATAAAATCTGTTGTACAAAACGTAGAATTTTGTTGTGAAATTTGCTAATTTGCCCTAAAACCCCTTTAAAATTATATTTACTTGTGCTAAAATATAATTACAGAAGAAATCCATTTTAAAGGGGGTGCAGGTATGAGTAATGTTAAGAAAATGTGGTGCGAGCTGACAGCTCTGTTGCTGGCTTTAGTTATGGTATGTTGTTCACTGCTTAGCTGCCCGTGCAGAACTCATGCCGCATTCATAAAGAAAACATCAGAGACTGATATCAAGGAGATATCCGATAAGATTATAGTTCTGGTAAATGAAGAAAGAGCTAAAGAAGGTCTTAAGCCTCTGAAGGCTGTTCCGTACCTTAATGATAAGGCGCGTGAGCGTGCAAGAGAAGCTATGACCAAGTTCAGTCACTATCGTCCGAGATGGGACGGCAAGCCTGACGATATGGATAACGTTTTCTTTACTATTATCGACGAAAATCTTATACCATGGTCACGCATTGGCGAGAATCTGGCAGGAGGCTATGAGACCGCTGAAGAGACCATAGAGCAGTGGAGAGGCTCTCCCGACCACTGGAAGGCTATCATGGATCCGAACTATACGCATATAGGCGTTGGCGGCGGCTATGAGAAAAACAGTGCTTATGGCTACTACTGGTGTCAGATATTTGTCGAATACGACAGAGACAAGTACGGACCGCTTGATAATGAGTATATCCCCGAAAGATACAAGACTGTTCCTGTGGATACAGGCGATATCAATGGCGACGGCGAAATAAATTCCTTTGACCTTATCACTCTTAACAGATATCTGGCAGGCGTTACAGAGCTCAATGATCTCCAGATAGCAAGTGCGGATACTCTTAAGGACGGCACGGTCACTTCAGCCGATGCAACTATACTCAGAAGATATATCCTTGGCAAGTATAAGTCTTTGCCGGTAACAATGGATATGCTGGGTTTATAATTAATCAGGTTACGATTGAAGAGGAAATATAAGAAAGTGTGTTCATGGTAAAAACGGCTGATTTTTCAGCCGTTTTTACTTTTCACATAAACAAAAGTTGGAATACGGCAGATACGAGTTGTGACGGAAAGCTGACCTTAATATCATATATAAAAACAATGCGTGATTTTTGGTTATCCATGATACAACTCCGATACCAAGTCGGGACTTCTCTCTGTCAACTTGTACAAACAAAAGTACCGCTTATTGGTCAGGTATACAAAATCCAGCTTAAATAGTACAACGTTAACAAAAAATACATCATTTGTGTTGAAATTCATGGTATTATATAACTGTAAAGAAGAGAGGTCAATATATAAAAGACCATGCAGGCTGTATAGCGATATGCCGCATGGTGCTATAAGTGTAAAGCCTTGTGACCGTTTCCGAGCAGTCGGAAACGGTCACCTTTTTTTATGGAAGAATTTTTCAACTGTCTTTTTCTGCTTTTTTTACTGTATAATCTTTACAAATCTTTACGAATGGTGTATAGTATAATTGTAAACATTCGGCAGGCGACATAAAGGCGGCAAGGTCTACTGCACTGTGAGACCGAGCCAAAACAAAAATAGGCATAAAAATCAAGCAAGGAGTGATATTATGGGCTTAAAAGGCTTCAAACGTGTTATCAGCACGACTATCTCGGCAATGCTGCTGGCAGCAGGCGTACCCTCGATTCCTGCTGTAAATGCTGCCGACGCTCAGGAGCGCGGCAACATAGGCGGCTATGATTACGAGATGTGGAACCAGAACGGTCAGGGACAGGTATCCATGAATCCGTCGGCAGGTTCCTTTACCTGTTCGTGGAGCAACATCGAGAACTTTCTCGCTCGTATGGGCAAGAACTATGACAGCCAGAAAAAGAAGTACAAGCAGATAGGAGAGGATATAACGCTGACCTATGACGTTGAGTATACCCCAAGAGGCAATTCCTATATGTGCGTTTACGGCTGGACAAGGAATCCTCTCATGGAGTACTACATCGTAGAGGGCTGGGGCGACTGGCGTCCGCCGGGAAATAACGGCGTAGAATCAAAGGGAACAGTTACTCTTGACGGCAATAAGTATGATATCTGCAAGAGTATGCGCTACAATCAGCCTTCACTTGACGGTACTAAGACCTTCCCGCAGTACTGGAGCGTCCGTCAGACCAGCGGTTCGAGGAACAATACTCAGAATAATATGAAGGGTACTGTCCATGTCGGCAGGCACTTTGACGCATGGTCAAACGCAGGTCTTGACATGAGCGGAACTCTTTATGAGGTATCCCTTAACATCGAGGGCTACAGGTCAAACGGCTCGGCTAACGTAAAGAGCGTAAGAGTATACGCCGACGGAAGAATGTTTGATCCAAGTGAGCAGACAGGCGATACGACTCCTGTTAAGACTGTAGAGCCCGATCAGAACGGAGATTACTTAACAAGCACATTTGAGAACGGCGCAGGCGGCTGGGGATCAAGAGGTTCAAATTCTGCTGAAATAGTTTCTACAGACTTCTATGAAGGCAGCAAGTCGCTTTATGTTTCGGAGAGAGAGAATGATTGGCATGGCTGTGGTATCTTACTTGATACAGCCGTATTTGCACCCGGTGCTACATATAGCTTCAGTACGGCTGTGCTCCAGAAATCGGGACATGATGTTACTATGCAGATGTCGCTCCAGCAAGGCGACGGAAACAGTGCGACCTACACTAAGATAGCCGACTGCACCGCAAAGAGCGGCGAGTGGACAAAGCTGGAAAATACCGAGTTCACTATCCCCGACAACAGCGGCGATATGCTGCTTTATATCGAAACTCCCGAGGGTTCAGATGAATTCTGCGATTTCTATATCGACGCAGTTCAGGTATCAGAGAAAGGTAAGAGCTCTGCTGTTGTAACGGGACAGGGTACGGTTACTGATAAGATTGTATACACCGATACTCCAAGCACAGGCGGAAAGAGCCTTTCAAAGACCGATACCATAAAGATAATGCCTATCGGCGATTCTATCACCTTTGGTATGGGCGAAACAGGCGGCTACAGAAAGTACCTCTACAATGACCTCAAGCAGAAGGGCTACACCAAGATAGACATGGTAGGTCCTCAGGGACAGAACAGCGCTAACTTCAACGGTATGTCCTATGATGACAATAACGCAGGCTACAGCGGATTTACTATCAAGCAGCAGCCCAACAGCTGGAGCAACGACAGCGGGCTTTACGAAAAGCTCAAGAATCAGGACGCTGTTAAAAAGGCTCAGCCTGACATAGTTCTCCTTATTATCGGAACAAATGATATGACGGCTAACCGTTCTATGAGCGACTGTGAGAAGGACCTCCACACTCTCATGGATTATATCCTTAACGATATCCCCGAGGGCAGCGTGGTGTTCATGGGCTCTATCCCTGAATTCACAGAATACGGCGGAAATCCCACAAGAACTGCAAACTATAACAGCACAGTCAAGAAAGTGGCTGAGTCCTATGCAAGTCAGGGCAAGAATGTCAAGTTTGCGGACGTTCACGGCTGTCTCGACGGCATGAACGATATCGGCAGCGACAGGCTTCACCCCAATGGAACAGGCTATAAGAAAATGGGTGCATTCTGGGCAGATACTATCGACAAATATGTTGCTGCTTCTGCACCTGTAGTTACAACCACTACAACTACCACCACAACTACTACTACAACCACAACTACAACAAGCACCACAACGACTACGACTCCTACAACTACTTCCACAACATCGACTACTACATCGACAGCGACAACAACTCCCGAGACCACTACTACAACAGCTCCGCAGCCTGCAGTTACAAAGGCAGGCGACGCAAATAACGATGGCAATGTTGATATGTCTGACGTAGTTCTTATCATGCAGGCTCTGGCTAATCCGAATAAATACGGTATAGGCGGAACAGATGAAAAGGCTATTACAGAGCAGGGCTGGATAAACGGAGACGTTGACAAGTCCACAGAGGGTATCACATCAAATGACGCTCTCAGGATACAGGAATTCCTCCTTGGCAAGATTAAGGAGCTTTTATCGAAATAATGCAAAAAGGCGTGACAAAAGTCACGCCTTTTTCAGTATTTATTTCTTGTTCTCGTTGGGGTTGGGGTTATTGTTCTGTGCAGGAGCATTATTTGGTGCGCTGTTTGGAGCTGCCGACGGAGCATTGTTTGGCTTCACAGGCTGATTTGCCGCTGGTGCGCCGCCCTGCATTGGCTGATTGTTCGGCATAGGTGCAGGCGGTATAGGAGCAGGTGGATTGCCCTGCATAGGCATATTGTTTCCGTTTGGGAAGAGGGGAGCGCTGCTTATTTTGCCGCTCTTTACCATTTCCTCATAGCGCTTTTTCTTGGACTTTTCGCTTGCCTTTACGATGAACTTCACTATCTTCACGATGATGAATGTGATTATACCGATGAGAAGCAGATACGGCAGTATCTTGATAATTACAAAGAGTGCGCCCTCGAGGAAGCTGAGGAAGGTGCTCCATGTGCTTGAAAGGGTGTTGCTCAGTCTCTGACCGAAAGTATCGGTCTTTTTCACAACAGGCTTATCGGTGTACTCGCGGACTTCGTTAAGGGTGAGGTCTACATATGAATAAGCAACGTCGTTTTCGATGTTGTTCATGCGAGTTTTTATCCTTGCTATCTCTATCTGTATGTTGGTGAGCTCCTCCTCGACGGATATAGCTTTGTTCTGGTCCTTTATCTCTTTGAGCATTTCGAGGTAGCGGTCCTCTTTTGCTTCATAAATGCTGAGAGTTGTCTTGAGGTCGGAGTATTCCGTGGTCAGATTATCTACAGAGGCGTTTTTCTTTCGCATATCGCCTACGGATTCGGCTGATTTGCAGAAATCATCGTATTGTGCACTGGGGACTCTTATTGTAGCATGGAAGTTCTTCCATTTCTGCTCGTCGTTGTAGAGCCACTGGCTTGTGTCGCCGCCGTCTGAGTAGCTCTCGTTTTCAATAAAACCGCCATAGCTTTTGATATATTCGTGTATCTGGTCAACTGCCTTATTGAAGTCGAGAACGTCAATGCTCATATTGCAGGAGTAGACCAGCATTTGTGTGTTGATTACCTTGACGTCGGACTGCTTGTAATCTACGTTGAGAAGCTCAGGCTCTTCAAGCTCGGACGGAGCATTGGTCTCAAGCTCGGCATTGTCGTCGCTCTTGTAGTATTCGCCAGCCTCGGCGTTGCGCGGAGCGGCGTCGAATGCTGACATTGTATTCTTTTCGTTGCTGCCGCAGGCTGAAAGCAGGAGAGTACTTGCGAGAGCGGCTGCTAATAGTGTTTTTTTCATGGAAGATTCCTCCTTTTTCGTGGTTTTTATATATCATATCACTTTTTTTATGCTGAGTCAACGAATATATCATAACAATTAAATTAAAATTCGGTAACTTAGCACTAAGAATACGCAGTTTCTTTGCGTGGTTTTGTACTTCATAAGTGTCAGAAAACGGCAGAATTGCTGCACGGCATTTGAATTTTTGGCATATCAGACAAATCGGACTGCTCTGATTAGTGCACAGCGACAGTCGCGTAAAAAAATCACAGTCCGACGGCTGAGTTATTGTGCAAATAACCCCGTTTGATTCATTGACTTTTTGTTTGTGGTAATGTATAATAACATATAATATATATAACAAACAAATATCGTGTAAAAATATAAGGGAATGGAGCGGATACATTAATTATCTAAGCCCAAATATTAGAAGACAGGAGTAATGTTATGAAAAAAGCAATATCATTTATCGCGTCAATTGCAGTTGCAGGCTCATTAACTGTATTCAATGCTGATTCACTTGAATGTTCGGCGATAAGAGCTATTACCTTCGTCGAAGATGGTACATACGACCTTGGTGAAGACTCGTCTTTGAATTACAAGGTCACCAGCGAAGGCGAGGTGTACATCACAGGCTGTCAGGGCACTGCCACTGAAATTGTTATCCCTGAGGAGATCGACGGCAAAAAGGTAAATACCATAGCAGGCAATGCGTTCAGGGATCATGCGGAGCTGACCTCGGTCACTATACCTGACGGCATTGCGGATATAGCAGCCGGAGCTTTTCGGGGCTGTTCAGGCCTGACTTCCATAACTATTCCTGATAGCATTCCACATATCAACGGCAGTACTTTCAAGGATTGTACAAATTTAAAGTCTGTTACCCTGCCTGAAAACATTCGCTATATAGACTTTAACGCTTTTGAAAACTGCACCGAATTGGATACTATAAATATTCCTGAAAATATCGAGATGATCCTGAGTGATGCTTTCAAGAATACAAAATGGTACGACGATCAGCCTGACGGACTTGTTATTGCAGCACACGTTTTATATAAATATAAAGGCACAATGCCTGAGAATACATCGGTAGATATACCTGAGGGTGTCAGGACCATCAACTTTAATGCATTTGAGAACTGCACAAATATGACTTCTGTTACAATACCCGAGGGCGTTGCGGACATAGGTTCATATGCTTTTAAAGGCTGTACGGGGATTACTTCGTTAACTATTCCAGGTACTGTTAAGATGATAGGAGCTGCAGCGTTTGCAGATTGTACAGGTCTGACTTCCCTTACTATCAATGAGGGCGTCGAAAATATTCAGAACGCTGCTTTTGATGGCTGTACAGCGCTGAATTCGGTTAAGCTTGCGAAAAGCATTAAGATAATCTGCTCATATGCTTTCAGAAATTGTACAAGTCTGACCGAAGTGGCTATTCCCGAGGGAGTAGAGTATATTATGAATAATGCCTTTACGGGCAGCTCAAATCTGGCTAAAGTCACAATTCCTAAAATAAAAGAGAAAAACGGGATTGAAGATTCAATTGAAAAAGATGTATTTCTCGATTGCAGCCCGAACCTTACTATCTACGGATATAAGGGAACTTTAGCCGAAAGGTATGCTAAGGACAACAACATCAAATTCTCGGCTCTCGATCCTGTTGTTACTACAACTACAGCAAAATCAAATTCAAATTCTCCGAAAACAGGCGACAGCGGCGCTTCAGCCTTTGCGGTTATAGGCATTGCAGCAGCGGCAGTTCTTGTTTTGAGCAGAAAAAGAGAAGCATAAGTTTTAATACTAATATGAAAGCCCCTGCGATTTGCAGGGGCTTAGTTTTATTAAGTCAGGCTGGAGATTACTTCGGGAAACCGTTCAGAGCAACATATATCACGAATGATAAAAGGTCTATCGCAAGGAATATTCCCAGAGCAATTGCGCCTATCTTCAAGCCTTTTTTGGCTTTTTTCCTGTTTTTGTCCGTAAGGACTTTTTCTTTTATATCGGTATACAGCTCCGACTTTGCTGTCTGAGGGGCAGGAGCGGGCTCGGGAGCCTTGTTCATTACAAGCTCGTCAAGGGATATGCCGAAAAGGTCACTGATAGCGACGAGCTTCTCCATATCGGGGGTAGAATCGCCGACCTCCCACTTTGATACGGTCTGACGCGACACGTTCAGACGATTGGCGAGCTCTTCCTGTGAAAAGCCCTTCTGCTTTCTGAGCTCATAAAGCTTATTATTGAATTCCATGATTCACGCCTGCCTTTCTGTATTGTCTTTTTTATATGAATACCACAGCAGTACAGCCGCAGCAGCTATTATTGCGTTGGTGATAATGCTTGCTTCTATGCCGTATATGCCGCCGTTAAGGAGATTTGCTCCCTCTGTGTGCATATTGATGACAGATGTTGAACCCTCGCTGCCGCTGAGGTTAAGTCCGAGAACGCAGCTCAGGCAGAAATTCCACAGCGAATGAAGTCCGCAGGCTGCCCATATGCTCTTGGTGCGGATGGTAATGAACGAGAACAAGCATGAAATAACTGCTAAATTTATCACTCCCGATATTATGAATTGCGGCTCCGAACCGCCAAGTGTCCTGAGGTGGGGAAGAGTGAACACAAGGGCGTTTGCGCTGACAGTAACAGGGAGAGATACCTTGCCTTTAAGTCCGTGGAAGACTACTCCTCGGGAAAGGAACTCCTCAGCCGCGCCCTGTACAATATATCCGCCGAACATGAGAAGAAGCAGTGTGATGTTGATAGCTGGGGAAACTACGTCGAACTTTATAGTACCTGTTACCATTATAGCAGAAATCGAGACAATAAGCAACAGTATACCTGCGGCTGCGCCTATGAACCAGCCGCTGAATTTCTTGGTGACGCCCATTTCGTGGAGCTTCCTTTTTTCTATCAGCTTCCAGTAGAGTACGCTCACGGCGATAACAATTATCATACCGTAAAGCTTGATAAGCATCATCACATCGTCGCTGAACATCTCTCCGCGTAAGAAGTTTTTACCGCAGGCAAAAAGTCCGCCGATTACAAGTCCCTCTGCGAGAAAGATACCTGCCCAATAGCAAAGGTAGAACGCGAACACCTTTTTCAGTACCAGCAGTACCGACGGCATATCAGTTCTGTTGTTGAAAGGACTGATATTTTTTAAGAATGTTTTTAGTGCTCCGATGATTTTCTGCCCTGCCGAGCTTTGGTTTAATACGATACTTTTTTTCATAAATGATTCCTCCCTCTATCGCTGAGCGATAGTTCCTTTGATGAATCCATAGTATCATTTTTACTCGGATAAGTCTACCAACCGGCGCTGGAAATCCGTCAACGGACGTTAACAATCATGTTAAGCACGGTTGCATCGGCTGTTTATAGGCATTTTTGAAAACGGGCTCCTGTGGGCTTTTAAATGCGAAGTTTCATGTCGGTTCAAAAAAACAATAAAGAAAGTCCCCATGGCTAAGGGGACTTTTGTATTAGAGAGCAACGAAAAAAGCACTTCCGATCTCGCGAAAGTGCTTTTTAATGGAGGGTGGGTAGTGGGATTCGAACCCACGGTCTTCGGGACCACAAGCCGAAACACGGTAGTTTTAGTGCATATTGGCTCGAACCAGAATTGCTGATTTTGGGCGAAATATAGGCGAGTGTTCTCACAGAGCCTATATTCACAAGGCACTTAGAAATTGAGGTTATATTAGAAAAATATTAGAAAATTGCAGAGTTCTTTTTCTATGCTATTATTTAAGCCAAAACGCTGCTTTCTGGTAAGCAAGGGATTCTGCAGCAAGCTTTGCGTTCAGTTCGGAGTTTATCGCTGCAATTTGAGCGTGCTTTGCTGCAACAGCAGTATTGTTCATTGTAGCCTTAGACAACTTTAAAAGATAATCATTCTGTTCCTATATATAATTCAGAAATAAAATAGTCTGGGCAGCTGTGAACCGACTATTGTTTTTTATATAATACTATGCGTACATATCCTTATTGTATAATTCTAGGATGATATAACAACCGTCAATCTACGAATTATACAATAAGCATAATTCTGTATTGTGTAACAGAACGAATTCCACACGAATTGTGCAATGTTCATAAAATATTCTTGATTGCGTTAAATGTTAATGTTATAATTTTAATATAGAATAGGTGCCGCAAATTATTGTAATTTGTGACAAAATCCATCTTTATTATATTACGGAATAAAACAGAGATACTATTTGAAATGGGGGAATATATATGAAGTTTAAGAAAATAATATCTATCATAATATCAGCGGTTATTACCACAACTTCAACAGCTTTGTTCACCGGAGCAGCCACAATGCAGAATAATATAGTCGTTGCTGCTGAAAATAATACAACCTATAGTTCTTGGCAGGAAGGCTATAAGGAAATATTAAAAACTGTTATGAGTGAAGGTAATTACTGCAGCAAAGCGGTATATGGTGAAAGTATGTGTTCCACATATGCAATACGCGATTTGAATAACGACGGGACACCGGAACTCTTTATCAATTATTCACCAGCGTCCGCAGCATTTTCCGAGTTATATACTTTTTATAATTCTAAAGTTGTTAAGCTTATGACTTTACCAAGAGCAGGCTTCATATCGTACTCTCCAGAAAAAAAACTGATATATAGTAGCGGTGGCGGTGGAGCCGGAGGATATGTTTATCATACATATTCCAAAATTAATAATGGTTCTATTGTAAATGTTGATTCATTTATGATTAGCGCAAGTACTTCTCCGTGGAAATATTATATTAATGAGCAAGAAGTAACCGAAGAAGCATACAAATCAGCAAAAAGCAATTATGACAGTATTATTTGGCTCACCGTAGAAAGAGAAAAATATTTTGAGGACATAAATTCTGATGATGATTTAGCTCTAAACTACAATTCATGGCAGGAAGGGTATAAAGATAAGCTGACCAGTATTGTTAAAGAGGGAAATTATTGTAGCAAGGCGGTATATGGTGAAAGTATGTGTTCCACATATGCAATACGAGATTTGAATAACGATGGCATTCCTGAGCTTTTTATCAATTATCAGCCTGTAACTGCTGCATATTCTGAGTTATATACTTTTTATAATTCTAAAGTTGTTAAGCTTATGACTTTACCAAGAGCCGGCTTCGTATCGTACTCTCCTGAAAAAAATCTGATATATAGTAGCGGTGGCGGTGGAGCCGGGGGATATGTCTATAATACATATTCCAAAATAGTTAATGGCTCTATTGAAAATGTTGATTCATTTATGGTTAGTGGAAGTACCACGCCACCGACATATTATATTAATGAGCAAAAAGTATCTGAATCAACGTATAAATCAGAAAAGACTAAATACGACAATATTATCTGGCTAAATGTTGAGAGAGAAAAATATTTTGAAAATATTAACACGGACTTTATGGCTTATACCACTACACCCACAACTACTACTCAAAGAACAACAACTACAACTAAGAAAACTACTACCACGTCTAAATCAACTACTACCACAACAAAGAAAGTCACAACCACCTTAAGAACTACAACAAAAATTACTACTACAACCACCACTACTACCACTACCTCTACAACCACAAAGAATACCACCACCACTACAATTAGAATTACAACAACTTCGACTACTACAAAGGCAAGCCCTTCAAACAATAATCCCATAATGGTGATTTTGGGTGATGGTATTGCTTCTGGTTGTTTATTGAATGGAAATGTCGAGCATAATTACGGCGAGATATGCGGCGATTATCTTGGCTGCAAGGTAAGCAATTACGCAGTTTCGGGAGATAATACAGGCGACCTTATCAAAGTCATAGACAAGCTCAGCGACGAGCAGAAGCAGAACGTCGCAAATGCCGATTACATCGTTATCTCTATCGGCGGAAACGATATCATGCAGTTTGCTTCAAAGAAGCTCATTTCATATGCCGCAGATAAGGGGTTCCTCAACGACGGCTATACAAAGAACAATCTTCCTTCCGAGCCCTCTGTATCGGATATGATAGAGATAATCAGGTTCAGAGGAGAGGAAAGTCTTGCTGAATATGCTTCAAAGGGACTTTCTCAGGCTCTTGAGGTAAACAGCAAGATAGGCGGCGTCGCTACAGACCTTTGCACCAGTGAAAACGGCCACGACGGCTATTTCGAGAAGGTTACCATTCCGAATGTAAAGACTGCCGTTACAAAGCTAAAGGCTATCTCTCCGGACACAAGGATACTTGTCCAGAATATCTATCAGCCTGTTGAGCTGGAGCAGACATATATGGAGAGCACCTACGGCAAGAACTCCTCACAGAATACCCTTATCAATTCTGCTGTAAGATCGAGTCTTGAGACCGTTATGGCTGAATATGACAAGCAGCTCCACACCATAGACGGTATCGAGGTAGTCGATGTAAAGACGCTATTTACATCTACCAATGAAACACTTACCGCAAGCAATCCGGGACACGCAAATTATTTCGTTGATATCCAGACAGGCGATCTTTTGTCAGCAGACGTTCACCCAAATCAGAAGGGACACGTTGCAATTGCAACAGCTATACTTGAAAAGATAAACAAGCTCCATAACGACAACGGACTTCTCCGCAGGACATTCAGCGGTTTCAGCGACAAGGACAAGTATCCTGCAATTGCACTTGCGACATACAAAAAGGTGGCAGGAGCTGATCCGTCTCTGATAACAACCACAACTACTACAAAAAGAACGACCACATCTACTACAACTACAAAGAGGACAACTGCCACAACAACAACTACCAGAAAAGTCACGTCAACTACTCCATCATCTACTACGACATCTAAAATTATGCTCGGAGACGTGAATGTCGATAAAAAGGTAAACGCTGTAGATGCATCGTATATAATGAGTGCATACGTAATAAGTTCTACTAGCGGAAAAAGCATCTTCGATTATAAAGAAAAAATAGCTGCAGACGTTGATGGCAATGGCAGGATAGATTCATGCGATGCAAGTTATGTTTTACTCTATTACGCTTATATTAGCACTAACAAATTATTCAACCTACAGGATATTCAAAGCTACAAAACAGATAGTCCTAATGTTGATGTTACCCTTTCACTTACTCAGAAAAAGCTGACATATGACGAAGCAAGATCTGACCCCATAATAGAAATAATTCTTTCGGCTAAGAGCGCAAATGCTACAGAGTTTGACTCAACAGGTATCCACATCAAGATTGATTCAGGTCTTGAACTTGTACAGACTGATTACATGAGTGATCCTGTTTGGGCTGTTCCACAGAGAAGATTTGGAATATATCGGGCTGAGCAGGATGGTACAGATGGTCTCTTCTTAACATCCGCTAACAAAACTCGTGAGGCAGCAAAAGCTGATGGTTTAAATCTTTGGTCATTCAAAGTAAAAGTCAAAAATCCTGAGGCTGGCAAAAAGTACCCAATTCAGATTGTTTACAGGGACGGAGATCTATTTGATAACTGCCTATCCAATGATACTGAGAAGCTAAGAGAAAATGCTTTCAGCCATATTGAACAGGGGTATATTGAAATTATAGACTCACCACAGACTACGACCAGTAAAGCAACAACAACTACTACAAAGCGTGTAACCACAACTTCGACTACTACGTTCACAACAACTACTACAATGGTTTCAACAACGAACAAACTTGATGCATTAAAAAACACATCATATATTTTTACTAATGGAGATCAATATACTATTCCTATAGATCCATCTGGTTTGATTTTTAGATCGAACAATTCTGATGTAGCTGTTGTTTCAAAAACAGGTACTATAAGTGCAATAGGCAATGGAGATGCAATAATAAGTATTATAGACACTGAATCCAATGTTGTCCAAATAAAAATAACTGTAAATCCTGTTGGATATACAACATCATCCACAACAACTCAACCTGGTATTACAACTACAACCACGACAACTTCACAACATTCAGATTATAACCTCGGAGACGTGAATAATGATGGTCAGGTAAATGCAGTCGATGCATCCTCAGTTCTTTCATATTATGCAATGATTTCCACTAATAAAGATGGCGGCTATAATGATAATCAGAAAGCAGCTGCAGATGTAAATCATGATGGACTAATTAATGCTGTGGATGCTTCAAATATACTTTCATATTATGCATATATTTCAACTACAAAAGAAGCAGTAGTGTCAATGGAAGAGTATACAAATAGCAACAAATCGGAAAAGGCATATCAGGATAAACTTTGGGAAAAGGCATATCAGGATAAACTTCAAGAATTTATGAATAGTGATGCATTTGGGACAATAGCACCGAATGACTCCATGTTTGATCTGAGAGATATTACTGGTGATAATATTCCAGAACTATTTATCTCTGGTGGAACATATCATGCAGCAAAAGTTCATGCCTATTCATTTTTAAATGGAGAAATAATCGAATTGTTTGATGGTGGAGAATATGGTTTATTAAAATATATTCCTTCTGAATCATATTTGTATGAAAATGTATCTTATGCTCCAGGTCCAGACAGATCTGTTGACAGTTTGCTTAAAGTATATAAATATGACGGAAAAACAATTACTAAGGTAATTGAATTCGGTGATAACAATCGTGGTATGAATAATTATTTCACAATAGATGGAACTGAGGTCGATAAAAATAAGTATGATAACGAGAAAGAAAAATATAATTTGCCATCCATTTCATTAGGACGAAATTATTTGTTTAACTCAGATAATATCAATAATATTAAATACTATTAACAATGGATACAGATATACCAAACACAGTATATACTGTGTGACTTCAGAAGATATTGATAGTATCGAAGGTATGAAAGTAATTCTGAATGGTGTCATGTAGGATATATATAAGGTACAGATAGATTTAATCATACTGATTAAACAATAAAGCCCAGAGTCAATCCCAAATTCTGTGTAAACGAAAAATAGTGCAATAAAAGAGTATATGATGAGACCGATTGTGAAAGCAGTCGGTCTTATCTGCATATTAGCACATGATTATTTGATTGTCAAGAT